>LUMP01000166.1_pt1 | contig 36258 bp, 38 predicted proteins | sample 729641 | NCBI WGS metagenome assembly LUMP01 (sample SAMN03860260, study PRJNA289734) | marine metagenome | biome: seawater column; feature: ocean; material: water; isolation source: Red Sea water column Station 12 - depth 47m | place: Saudi Arabia: Red Sea | collected 2011-10-15 | depth 47 m | reverse complement strand
CTATTTTTAAATTTCGATGCTGCGTCATTTATTATCGATACCTATAAAAAAGTTCAAATAGATTTGTGATACTGGCGGCATATAAAAATGAATATCTATACTCTCTTAAAGTTCCTAGGTTTTATCATAATTTTTCTAACATCCATAATTCTGCCCTTGTCATTACTTGATTCATCTATGGCTGACTTAACAAATGAATTTATTGAATGGAGTGGGAACAATAAATTCTTAAATTCTATTTTGGTTATTTTTGCATTGGCAGCTGATGTTTTCTTGCCAATTCCAAATGGTGTTACCAATACTTTTGCAGGAGCCATTTTGGGGTTTTATTTATCTATACCTATTATATGGATAGGACTTACTTTGGGTTCGATAATTGGGTTTGCTATAGGAAAGTATGCTGCAAAGCCTTTAGCAAATAAAATACTCAGTAAAGCAGATTTAGAAAAATCGGAAGAAGTAGCCAAAAAATTTGGCGTGAGTATTTTATTGATTGCACGTCCTGCGCCGGGTTTAGCTGAAATTTCAACTGTTGCTGCTGGTTTAGCTGATATGAAATGGGCTACCTTTTTAACTGTAATGATTCTTAGCAATTTATTGATTTCAGTAGTCTACGCCTTCATAGGAACCGCAGCCCTTACCAGTCAGTCTGCTTCAATAGCCTTCATTGGTATTGCTCTAATACCTTTCTTATTTTGGCTTATGGCAAAAAGATATTTTTAAAAAAGGAGTAATTATGGACACTCATGGAAAAGTGAAGGCAAATTTAGATGGTGATTTTGTTATTTTCATGCTCGGCATGCGATTTAACAAGATTTGGGCTATACATAAGTGGTTTCCGGTTCTTAGAGCTATGCCAAAAATGCTTAAAGAGTTGGGGGAAAACAGGGAGCTCGGTTTATTACATTACGAATCTTGGTATGGACGAACCACTATACTTGTTCAATATTGGCGTTCAAAAGAACAGTTATTAGCCTACGCTAAAAATAATGAAGCTCAACATTTGCCAGCATGGAAAGCTTTTAATAAAGCTATAGGCACGGATGGTTCTGTTGGGATTTGGCATGAAACATATCTAGTAACAAATGGAACCTACGAGAACATTTATGGGAACATGCCTCCATTTGGCTTAGGTGTAGCGGGAAAACTTGAACCAATTGGGAAAGCGCATGAAACATTTCAACAACGACTGGAGACAAAATAAAACCCAGTGTTCATAAGAGTTTCAGAGCAACCCTTTATTCCCACTCTATGGTACCTGGTGGTTTTGATGTTATATCATAAACTACTCTATTAATTCCTTTAACCTCATTAATGATACGAGTGCTCACATTAGCTAAAAATTCTTGCTCAAATGGGTAGTAATCAGCTGTCATACCGTCAAGTGAAGTCACAGCCCTTAAAGCACAGACAAAATCATATGTTCTTTCATCCCCCATTACACCAACCGTCTGAACAGGCAAAAGTACGGCAAAAGCTTGCCAAATCTCATTATAAAGTCCTGCTTTTCTAATCTCTTCAATATAAATTGTATCAGCTTTCCTTAAAATATCAGCCTTTTCAGGAGAAATCTCACCTGGCAAACGAATTGCAAGGCCAGGACCTGGAAAAGGATGTCTCTCAATAAAGTGATCTGGAATCCCTAATTCTTTACCAAGCTCTCTAACCTCATCTTTAAAAAGTTCTCTTAAAGGCTCAACTAACTCCATATTCATTCTTTCAGGAAGTCCTCCAACATTATGATGGCTTTTTATTGTAACAGATGGCCCACCGGTGAAAGAAACGCTCTCAATAACATCCGGATAGAGAGTTCCTTGAGCAAGAAAATCGGCTCCACCAATTTTGTTTGCCTCTTCTTCAAAGATATCGATAAAAGAAGAACCAATAATTTTTCTTTTTTCTTCAGGATCACTGATACCGGATAATCTCGACAAGAAAGTATCTCCTGCATCCACATTTATGAGAGGAATATTAAAATTTTCTTTAAAAAGATTTACAACTTCATTTGTTTCATTCTCGCGCATCAAACCTGTATCAACATAAATACAAGTCAGTTGATCCCCTATTGCTTCATGAATGAGAACAGCTGCAACAGATGAATCAACTCCTCCAGAAAGACCACAAATAACTTTTCCTTTTCCGACTTGTGATCTTATATTTTCTATAGCTACCTTCTTAAAGGAGTCCATTGTCCAATTACCTTTACAGCCAGATATTTGATGAGTGAAATTTTTGAGTATTTTTGATCCATTGGGTGTGTGCACAACTTCAGGATGGAATTGAACCCCATAAAAAGAACGATCTTCATCTGAGATAGCAGCAAAAGGAGCATTCTCACTCTCGGCAATAACATCGAAACCATTTGGAAGATTTGTTACCTTATCACCATGGCTCATCCAAACTGGTTCTGGGTCATTATTAATCTCAAAATCATTAAATAATGGAGAAGATTTTAATAACTTAATATTTGCACGACCAAATTCCCTCTCCTTGGAGCTTTCAACCTTACCTCCAAGTAAAGAGCACATAATTTGTTGGCCATAACATATCCCTAAAATAGGAATATCGAGATTAAATATGTCGCTATCAATTGTTGGAGCATCAGAATCTGTTACAGATGAAGGGCCGCCTGAAAGAATAATTCCTTTAGGTTGCATTTTTTCCAATGCTTCATTTAATTGTGAAAAAGGAAATATTTCAGAGTAAACACCACTCTCTCTTATTCTTCGTGCGATAAGTTGTGTGACTTGGCTTCCAAAATCTAAAATTAAAATCGATTCATTGCTAGTACCATCTGTCATAATGATTTTAAAATTATTCTTCCTTCTTTTTATCATCTATAAGAGATTTAAGGGCTTTAACCTCTTCTAAAATTGGATCAATTGCCTTTGCTTTTTTATAAAATCTCTCAGCAGATAAAATATCTTCATTAAGTAAATAAATTTGTCCTGCAATGGCCCATGCTTTAGCATTGTTGGGCTCCAAAACAAGACTTTGTTGTATCAATAAAATAGCATTATCTAGATCTTTTTCTGTTTCTTTAAGTGCTTTTGTTGAGAGATCATTGGAGAGCGATAGATTTGAAGAACTTACTATTATAGGAATAGTAAAAATACTTAAGAAAATCGTAATCCTTATAAAAGTCATATTAACCTCTTGTAGGATAATTAGGTGCTTCGCGAGTTACAACAACATCATGTGTATGACTTTCATTTAATGATGCTGATGTAATTTTAATAAAATTAGTTTTATTTTGGAAATCCTCTATATTTTTACAACCTGTATAACCCATGGAAGCTCTTAATCCACCCACCAATTGATAAATCACATTGTGAACTGAGCCAATATAAGGCACTTGTCCTTCAATTCCTTCAGGAACAAGTTTATCCGAAGCTCCAAGGTCAGATTGGAAATACCTATCTGCAGATCCTTCTGCCATGGCTGCAACTGAACCCATACCTCTATATGATTTAAATCTTCTTCCTTGATGAAGAAAAACTTCTCCTGGTGTTTCATCTGTTCCAGCAAAAAGAGAGCCTATCATTGCTAAATCAGCGCCACCAGCAATGGCTTTTGCCAAATCTCCAGAAAATTTTATTCCACCATCAGCTATAACAGGTATTGAGTTCTTTTTTGCTTCTTCAACACAATCCATTATTGCTGTAAGTTGAGGTACACCTACACCAGCAATAATTCTCGTTGTGCATATCGAACCTGGGCCAATTCCAACTTTTATACAATCAGCACCCGCTCCAATTAATGATTTTGACGCCTCCTTGGTTGCAACATTTCCAGCGACAACCTGAGTAGAATTTGATAACTTTTTTATTCTTTCAATAATTTTTGGAACTTTAATGGAATGACCGTGGGCAGTATCCACAACAATTATATCTGTTTCACTATCAATTAATGCCTCAGCTCTTTCAAAGCCTTTATCTCCAACTGTTGTTGCAGCTGCTACTCTTAATCTTCCCTTTTCATCTTTTGTAGCATCAGGGTGTAAATTAGATTTCTCAATATCTTTAACTGTTATTAAACCTACACAACTATAGTTATCATCTACGACAAGTAATTTCTCAATTCGGTGTTTATGAAGGATTTCCTTTGCTTCATTTTCAGAAACATTATCTTTAACAGTAATCAACTCTTCCCTGGTCATTAACTCGGAAACTTTTTGATTCTTGTTAGATGCAAATCGAACATCTCTATTTGTGAGGATTCCCTCAAGTTTATTTGTTTTTTTATCTGTTACAGGTACTCCTGAAATATTATTTTCTTTCATCAGAACTAAAGCATCCTCAAGAGTAGACTCTGGAGAAATGGTAAGTGGGTTTACAACCATCCCGGATTCATATTTTTTTACTTTATTTATTGCATTTACTTGATCTTCTATTTCTAAATTTCTATGAATTACGCCAATACCTCCAGCTTGAGCCATTGCAATAGCCATCTCGGACTCCGTTACTGTATCCATTGCTGCTGAAGCTAAAGGTAAATTAAGATCAATATCTTTCGTGATTTTAGTTTTTAGGATTGTCTCTGATGGCAGAACAGAAGATTCTGAGGGCTCAAGTAATACATCATCAAAGGTAATTGCTTCTCGGACTTTCATGTCAACCTCCTGTTTTCAGGTTATGTTGACATCTGCTTATAACCTATACAGAAATAAGTTCAAACTTTTTTGTATTTTTTTAACCTTTAAACCCTTTTGCTATAACATAATTTTCAGGAGATTCTTTTCTGCTAGCCTCTGGTTTATAATGTTTGATTGTAGAAAAATTCTTTTTTAAAGTATCTAATAATGTTTGATGCGTTCCACCTTGAAAAACTTTAGAACAGAAGGATCCACCAGCATTTAAAAAATTTAAAGCGTAATCTGCAGCTAGCTCTGCTAATTCTTGCGTTCTAATATGATCAGTTGATTTATGACCCGTTGTATCTGAAGCCATATCAGAGAGAACTAAATCAACTTTGCTAATTATTTTACTAATTTCATCAAATGATTCTTGTAATGACAAATCAAGTTTTAGAAACTGAACACCGGATATTGGATCCATATCTAACTTATCAACAGCTATTACTTTATTCCCTTTAACTTGATTTACAACCTCCGACCAACTTCCGGGCGCAGCCCCAAGATCCAATACAATTTGATTTGGCTTCAATAAACTAAATTTTTCATCAATCTGAATTAGTTTATAAGCAGCTCTTGATCTTCTTCCTTCAGATTTCGATTTCTTGACATAAGGATCATTTAATTGACGCTGTAGCCATCTAGTAGATGAAGTTTTCCTTTTTTTAGCTGTCTTAACCTTTTCTTTTAATCTTTTATAAGGTTTTTGCTTTTTTATCATAATTGAATCTTATAAATTAAATATTACTAAGTAGTTAGTATATATCTCAATTTTCTAGCAGGGGAAATTATGTACATCGATAATATTTCTGATTTTGGCAAACATAAACCCCGTTTGTTTGTGTCTCTGATTATAAAAATAACAAGATCTTTAGGTCAGAATTGGCTTTCAAAAAGACTTATATTTTTTTTAAGAAGAATAGCCTTATCTCTCTCCGGGGAGTGCATTGATACAGAATTATTTCACGGTAAAGCTAGACTTTACACAAAAGGAAATATTTGTGAAAAAAGAGCACTTTTTTCACCTCAAATTTTTGAAAGTTATGAAAGAGATTTCATTTCAAGTTATGCTAAAGAGGGTTCAATTTTTATAGACATTGGATCTAATATTGGTTTGTACTCTCTTTCTGTCGGCTCAAATTATAAAAATTTTACTAATACGAAAGTTCACAGTATTGAACCACATCCCAATTTATTTAAAAGACTACAATTCAACGCATCATTGAACAAAAACTTCCCATTAAAATTACACAATTTAGCTATTATGGATAAAAATGAGGAATTTAGTTTAAAAACTAACGAAACTAACCTTGGCCAAACAGTGGTTTCTAATGAAGGGCAAATAAAAGTTATAGGAAAAAAACTTGAAACCTTTTTAAAGGAAGAGAATATTAGCAAAATTTCAGCTATCAAAATCGATGTAGAAGGTAATGAGGAAAAAGTTCTTATTCCTTTCTTAAAAAATGAAAACAAAGAACTCTTTCCAGAGGTAATTATTTTAGAAATAAATGATAATTTATGGTCTAGTGATTTAATAAACACCCTTAGTAATTTTGGTTATAAAATCCACAAAAAAACGAGAATGAACTATATATTAATTAATGATTAATTTTATTTATTTAATAGAAACAAATTTTATAAATGTGATAAGATTTTGATCTGAGATAAATTAAAGGAGAAGGTTTTGTCTAATTATAATTCAATTATTGTTGATACACCACAAGAGAAAATATCAAGAATTACTCTTAACAGACCAAAACAAAGAAATTCTCTTTCAGCTGAATTAAGAACAGAACTATTTCAAGTTTTAGAAAATAATGACCTTAATGAAGATATTAGTGTAACGATAATTAGAGGATCTGGAGAAAGTTTCTCAGCAGGTTACGATCTTAAAAGATCAGATGATGATATTGACCCATATTACTCCGCCGGAGGTCTTGGGCATTGGCCAAGACATGTTGTTGATGGATGTTTTAAAATTTGGGACCTAGCTAAACCCGTCATTGCACAAGTTCACGGATATTGTCTTGCTGGTGGTACTGAATTAGCTCAATCTTGTGATTTAGTGTATGTAGCTGATAATGCAAAAATTGGATATCCCGTTGTTAGGAATATTTCACCACCAGATAACCAGTTTTTTCCCTGGATTGTTGGAATGCGAAAAGCTATGGAGCTTATGTTGACCGGTAATTCCATGTCTGGTCATGATGCAGTTGAATGTGGTTTTGCCAACCTATCCTTTCCCGAGGAAAAACTTGAAAAAGAGGTTTTAAATATTGCGGACAAAGTCGCTAAGGTGCCTCAAGATGTTCAGCAAATTAATAAAAGAGCAGTTCATAGGCAGATGGAAATGATGGGTATTAGATCAGCTCTAAGAGCTGGTACTGAGTTACAACAATTATCTATGCATACAAAGTCAGCAAGAAATTTCTTCAAGATGGTTGCTGAAGAAGGTCTAACAAAAGCTTTATCTGATAGGGATAATAAATATGGCGACTATAGAGAAACCAAGAATGAAGATAAGGATTAGAAAATTAATTCATGGATAACAAAGAAAAAGTCTTAACACTAGCATCAGCCGCAAGAAAGGTTGGCATGGACCCTGAAGAGCTTCGAGAGCTCATTTACGAAGGAAAACTTGATGCCGTTGAAACTGAAGGTGGAAATCTATTAATCGGTGAGGAGTCTTTAAAAGGAATAATTAAAGAAATCGAGACAACCGAGATAACAAATCAAGAGCAAGAGCAAGAATTAATTCTTCATGATGATATAAAGATTCTTTTAAGCCAAGCAGCAAACTTTATTGAGAGACAAGAAGATGAATTGAAGATTTACAGAGAAAGAGAAGAAAAACATATCTCACTTCTTAAGGGAGCTGAAAAACAAATCAGTAAAACTTTAGATCAGTTAAATGTTCTATATGCTCACAATATAAAATTAGGTAATGAAAATAGAAAAATTTTAAAAAAACTTATTGAGATACAATCTAAAAATACTGCTTAAAGGAGAAAAAAATGGTTTGTGTACTAGCAACACTAAAAGTTAAAGAAGATAAAACAGAAGATTTTGAAAAAATTTTCAAAAATCTTAGTGAAGATGTTCGCTCTAATGAAGAGGGTAATATTTTTTATCAAGTAGCAAAAGACAGAGAGAACGAAAATACATATCTAGTATTAGAGCATTACAAGGATCAAGAAAGCGTGGATGCTCATGGTAAAAGTGATCACTTTAGGTCTGCAGGACGAGCAATTGGTGAATGCTTAGATGGTCCACCCGTTATAAAATATCTTGATGCTTTAAAATAAGATTAATTGAAATAAATACTATCGTCAGCTAGTTCAGCTTCTGCAGCTTCTGCAGCAAGACGATCAGCTTCTCTTCTTGCTTGTTTTGATTCAATCACCTTAACCCACCTTCTCGCATCAGCCTCCATATCTTCATAACCTGTAGATCTTTTAAATGCGAATAAAGCTGAATTTTCATACTTAATGCCTTTTTTATTCCTTGTGATACCAAGTAGGAGCCAAGCTCTACCAGGATTATCAAGGTCGCCTTTCTTAATAGCGTATTTAATGTATTTTTCAGCCTCTTTCCAGTCTTCCTCTTGCATAAAAGTTTGACCTAGTCTCAAGAATAACTCGCCATCTTCAGACATCTCTGCGGCTTTTTTTAATGGCGGTATAGCTTTTTTCCATTCTCGAGCTGATAGCCAGGCATTAGCTAATTGTTCCCAATTTTTTTCCTCATCTTTAATTCTTCCACTCTCTAATTCTTTTTCGAGAATAAGGGCAGCTTTATAAGGTACTTCATAGAAAAGATACAATTGAGCGATTCTTAATAACTCATCATGTTTTTCAAGCATGTCTTTTGAGAACATAATCTGCTGAATATGAAAAGAATCTTCTTCTCTTTTTAATTCGGCGTATAGAGCTGCTAGCTGTCTATAATAATTTTTCTTTTCTGGAAACCTATAGACCATAGCTTCAAGAATTGGAACAGACTCTTCATACCTGTCATCAAAAAGTAAGATTGATAAATATATTTGATACCAATTTTCTCTTGGCTCTGCGGCAGATAGTACTGCTTTTTCAGCGTGAGGTTCGGCTTTCCTATAATATTGTTTTTCTTCAGGAGAGTCTCTCTCTGTTTCAGATGCGAAATAAAGATAAATCTGCGCAAGTAGAGCATGAGCTGATGGTCCCGGTGGGAATCCCATTTCTTCAGCATTATCAAACCATCTTAATAGCTGTTGATGGCCTTCATTCCATTTATCGGTAGCTAAGTAAAGTTGAGCGATCTGAAATTGTAAATCTAGCTGATCTTGTGGCTGGAGTGCGTTTAAAGAAAAAACACGTTGAAGATAATCCAATGACTTATCATAATCCTCTTTTTCAGCATAAACATATGCCTGAAGTCTAATAATTTGTGCTTGTTCAAATGGCCTTAAATCATCTCTTCTAAGTAAATTTGTTAATATGTCCATTGCACGATCGGGCAGGTCCTCTCCCAATGCTTCTTGAGCTTTAATAAACTCAGCACCAACTTTTTTACTCATTGTTTGAGTTCTTTTTGCTTTAGGTGGTTTTCTTCTTTCTTTCTTTTTTTGCGCATATACTGTTTCTGAGAATAACCCAGAAATAGTAATTGTTGCAGGTACTGCAAGAGAGAATATAACAATACCAAATATAAAATACTTAATACAAAATTTGAAATTATCTAGCATCTTCTAACTCATATGTGATTAAATGTTGAACACCAGGTCTTGGCACAGCTTTGCCATCTAAAATTCTAGGTTTATATTTCCATTTTACAATTGTTCTTAACGCTGAACGATTAAATATCCCAGGAGGTTCTGCATCAACAACAACTGGATTCACTACGGCGCCACTTGGGGTAATCGTGAATTCAACTAAAACCCAACCTTCAATCCCTCTTTGCGTAGCTCTTCTAGGATATTGGGGTGGAACTTTAACTATTGGTAGCACATCAGCATCAGTGGAAGCAGAAAAGGATCCAAAAGCAGGACCACCAAATTCTGGCGTTGAAACACTTTCAGCAGACATCTCTGGTCTAGGAGTTTCAGGTATATCCATGTCGGGCGGATCAGGTTCTTGTTCTTGCTCAGGTCTATTAGGTTTTTTCTTTGCGGTTTGGGTTTCAGTATCTTGAAGCTGCCTCAAAAAACTAATATTAATGCTAACCGCTTCATCCCCAATATCATACTCATTACTTGTAACTAAAGCCTGCATTACAAGAAATAAAAAGACAGTTACTATAGCAGCCAAAGGTATAGCTGTTACTCTACTATCTAATTCTTTTAATGAATACCCAGCGATCTCAATATCTTGAGCCTTATTTATATAAAATTTTATTTTATTTATAAGTTCTAACAAATCACCACCAATTAATTCTTCTCAGATGCAGCAATTGAATATTGCTCAACACCAGCTAGCCTAACAGCATCAATAACTTCAACCATAAGACCAACTTGTGACCTTTCATCAGCTTGAATGACTGCACCACCTTGTGGATTTTCTGCATGAAGCTTTTCGATATTTGCTTGAACAGCATCCATATCTACTAATCTCCTGTTAATCCATATTTCATTTTTATCACTGATTGCAATTAATATACCAACTCTATTTTGTTGTTGCGCAGTTTCTGAGTCGGGTCTTGTTACATCAATACCTGATTCCTTTACAAAGGTTGCAGTAACAATGAAGAAAATAAGCATAATAAAAACAATATCCAATAATGGTGTTATATTGATTTCACTTTCCTCATCTAATCTCGCTCTTCTTCTCATTTTTTTCTCCTAATATTCAATTGCTAAGATAATGATAAATTATCTTCAACAAAGGAAACCTCTCTTTTCGATCTTGATTCTAATTGTGCAATAAAAAATAAACCAGATAAAGACGCAACCATTCCTGACATTGTAGGTAAGGTCGCCTTTGATATTCCTGCTGCCATTGCCCTAGCATTTGAAGAACCAGTTATAGCCATCACATCAAAAACTTCTACCATACCGGTTACAGTTCCTAACAAACCAAATAAAGGCGCAGCAGCAACGAGTGTTTTAATATATAACAGACCACGCTCCGATGATTGCTTTACTTCGCTTATTAATTTTTCTCTAATTCTACGTGCATACCAAGAACTATGATCTGATCTTTCATTCCAGTTACTAATAGCGTTTTTCGAGATACCTTTTTGCGAAGTAGCGAAGTGCCAATAGCGCTCTATTATTAATGCCCACATAATAAATGTTGCAAGCATAATTGCTAAAAGAACATCTCCTCCTAACTCAATGAAATCACGCAGAGAGCTGAAGGCCAAATCAGGTCTTATAAGTTTAATTAAAAAGTCACCCATTTATATAACCTTTAATCCTTATTATTATCTAGATTCTGCTTTAGCGGCAATTAAACCAGCGCTTTGCTCTTCTAGAACTTGCTGTATTGATCTACTTCTTTGTTGTGCAACAGAATGAAGTAGAACAAGTGGTATAGCAGCTGTAAGCCCTAATACTGTTGTAACCAATGCTTGAGAAATACCTCCTGCCATCAGTTTTGGATCTCCAGTACCAAATAAAGTAATAGCCTGGAATGTAACAATCATACCAGTAACAGTACCTAAAAGACCAAGTAATGGAGCAACTGAGGATAATAACTTAATAAAATTAATACCCCTTTCTAATGCAGGTAATTCTTTTAAAATCGCATCATCAAGTTTTAATTCTAGAGTTTCAACATCAGCACTCTTATTAGAATGATAAGCTGCTAGTACACGACCTAATGGATTATTGTCATTCGGATTATCAACATCTTTTGATTGTGCACTTACAGAGCGCGAAACAATAGTTAGCCTAAAAATTCTTTCTGCTGATAAGAGAAGACCTATGACTAAAAGACCAATAATTATATAGCCTACAACACCACCTTGATTAACTCTTTCAGATAAACCAGGGGTTTGGATTAGTAGACCAAGGATAGCTCCTCTAGATGGATCAATTGCACCTTTAACAATATCTCCAGCATCGCCATCAACAACATTATCACCTAGATCAAGAAATCTTGCTTGAGGCTGTCTGCCAAGCACTCTATATCGCTCATCATCGGGAAGATATCCTAAGAAATTACCTCTTCTATCAAATGCTGTCCAAGGACCAACTCTAATAACCTCCTCTTCTGAAAAACTACCATCAGTATCAACTATAGTTCCAGTGAAATGCTTAACCTCGCCTTGAGCTTTCATTTCTTCAAGAAGGTGATACCATAATAATTCTAATTCTTCATTTGATGGAAGCTTCTTAGATTTAGCAAGATCAGTCAGTGTTTGATGTCTTCCAGTTAATTCACCACTAATGATGGATTCTTTAATTTGAGCCCCCATTTCACTAGCAGTACCGCGAACAACACCAAATAATTCTCCAAAAGCACCTAATCTTTCAGCTTTCAAATCCTCTAATTCACTTAGTTTAACATCATTCTCGTCAAATTCTTTTTCAAGAACAACCGCCCTATCTTCCTGCACCTTCAAATCGGTAAGAGTTTTATTTAAAATAGCTTGTTGTGTATCTTTTTCAGCTACAAATTTAGCAATTCTTTGACGATTTTCTTCTGTATCATATAAAGCTTCTTCTTGAACTTTAAGAATTAGTTGTTCTAGAGAAGTAACTTCAGCAGGAGTTTCATTTTCTTCTTGAGCAAAAGAGCTTAAAGGGAAAATAACAATTGATAAAAAAGAAGTTAATATAATTAATTTATTTAATGTGTAATTTTTCATTTTTTTCACCCTTTTAATCTGAAGTTATTTCAAGTGGAACAACCATTAAATCCGGAGCTGCTTGTTCATTGGCAATTCTGATACCGACTTGAATTGGAAGACGATAAGATCCACCTAATCTTTTCCATTCGCCTTCAGATTTATTCCATACTGCAGCATCATCGCCATCTAAAGTTTGATAAATATAAGAATTTCTTCCTATTCTTAAGAAATTGACTGTTCTATCATCATCTGGGCTAACCTTACCAGTGTATGCTTCAATTGTACGACCATATTCATTTTCAATTTCATAAGCTTCAGAAATTTTTCTATATTTTTCAGCTGGAGATGCATCTGGGTTATTCATAAGTGTTCTTAAACCCGCCACTCTTTGTCTTCTTTCATCAATAAGAAATGGAACATCAAGTTCCACAAAAGTATCAAGAGCATCAATCATTTTAAACATTAAAGGCATAACGGATCGAGTTAAACTACTAATACGTGCAATATCTTCTTCAACTCTAACCATTTTTCTTTCTTGCCTATCAATCAGAATCTCTAACTGATCATTGTATTGTGTAAGATCTATCAATTGTTGATAGTTCTGTCTAAACTCTTGCACGATAACATTAGTGCTATCATCAAGTGCATCTATTTGACCTTGAGCTTCTTTAGAAGCATTATTAGATTGTGCAAAAAGAGATCTAACTGGATCTAATTGTCTAGCTGGATCAATAGTTTTTTGAGCATTTACTACATTAGTTAATAAAATAACCATTGATAAAAATGCAATTGTTTTAATGTTCATATTTAAAGACATAGCGTCCCCTTCATTATTAAGCTGATAGAATAAAATACTTATTCTACATATAGTTAGTTATACAGTTTTAAAAATTTACTGAATTGTCAACCCTGAATCTGTTCCCCTTTAATCATTCGACCAAAAATTATTAGCAGTCTGAAACAATTTAATCAAATTAGAAATTAAAAAAATTTAAATTTTTATCTTGCAAATATTGACCATGATTATTATATCCTATGTAAATATGACGCGTGCGTCATTTTTTATTATTAGATACCATGAGCAAAACAGTAAAAACATCATTAATAACCCTTGCCTTACTTCTTTTTTGGATGTTTACGGGTATTTTTTCAAATGAAGATAAAAACGCTAGCTCTATAGTTAATATTGATAATAACAATGCAGAAAATAGCTCTGTACTTGTTAGTGCTAAGGTTTTTAATGCAAAGCCAAAGATTTCTTTTGTTGTATTAAGAGGAAGAACAGAAGCAGATAGAAATGTCTTCATTGCAGCAGAGACTACGGGAATTATCGAAAATATTTATTTTGAGAAAGGAGAAAAGGTAAAAAAAGGAGACATAATATGTAAACAGTCTGTAGATGCAAGAAAGGCGAGAGTTGATGAAGCAAATGCTCTGATGCGACAGAGAGAATTGGAATGGCAAGCCTCAAAAACTCTAGTAGAAAAAGGATACAGATCACAAACACAATTAGCTGCCTCATCAGCAGCATATGATGCTTCAAAAGCTCTTGTTAAACAAATGGAGCAAGAATTAGACAATATAAACATTAGAGCACCTTTTGATGGAATATTTAATGAAAAACTTGCTGAAATTGGAGACTTTTTATCTATAGGAAAACCTTGCGGAAAAGTGGTTGACTACAATCCAATAAAAATTACCGCTCAAGTTTCAGAAAAAGAAATCCTTAATGTAAAAATTGGTCTTAATGGCATAGCAAACCTATCAACTGGAGAAAAAGTCGAGGGTCTTGTAACTTATGTTTCGAATACTGCTGATCCCGCAACAAGAACTTTTCGAATCGAAATGGAAGTTGAAAACAATAACTCCAATTATAAAGACGGTTTGACTGCAGAAATATTTATACCTGTAAAAGAAATTAATGGTCATTTAATTCCTCCATCTTCGTTAACCTTAAATGAAGAAGGCCAAGTGGGTGTTCGTCACATCGTAAACAAAAATATAGCTCAATTTTCAAAAGTTGAAATTTTAGGTGATGAAGATGAGTATGTATGGATAGCTGGTTTACCTGAAAAAGTTACTATTATTACCGTTGGGCATGAATTTGTATCAAGTGGAGATTTTGTCAATTACAAACTACAGGATGAAAGCAGTTGATTAATTTGATTGATTACATAATGGCTGCCAGAAAAACTACTGTTTTTCTAATGCTTATTCTCATAACAATTGGAACTCTAACTTTTATATCAATTCCAAAGGATGCTGAACCCGATATAGATGTCCCTTTTGTATATGTCTCAGTGATTTTACCAGGTATATCACCCGAAGACTCTGAAAGACTTATAGTTAGACCCCTTGAGACAGAATTAAAAAACATTGAGGGATTAAAAGAAATTTCCGGTATGGCATCACAAAATTATGGTTCAGTATTATTGGAATTTGATATTAGTTTTGATAAAGACAAAGTTTTAAGTGATGTTAGAGAAAAAGTAGATCTAGCAAAATCTGAATTTCCTCAAGACGCTGAGGAGCCTCAAGTCTTAGAATTTAATATGGCAACTATGCCAGTGATAACAGTCTCACTATCAGGAAGAGTTCCAAATCGAACTTTAATTTTCCACGCAAAAGAACTTCAAAATCAAATTGAACGTATTCCAGGTATATTAGAGGCACCAATAGTTGGAGATAAAGAGGAATTACTAGAAATTCTTGTAAGTCCGTCAAAGCTTGAAAATTATGATGTTTCTCTTGCCGATTTAATAAGATCAATCACTGGTAATAATAGAATTGTTGCAGCAGGTTCAATTAATAAAGGGCAAGGAAAATTTTCTGTGAAAGTACCCGCAGTTTATGAAAGTGCTCAAGATGTTTATAACATAGGGATTATTTCACGTGGTGAAGGTACTGTAAAACTTGGCGATATTGCGGAAATAAGAAGTACCTTCAAAGAAAACGAAACTTATGCTCGTATTGATGGTAAGCCTGCAATTCATCTAGATGTAAAGAAAAGAATTGGTGAAAATGTAATTTTAATAAATAAAGAAATTAGAAAGGTTGGAAATAAATATAAAGGAGACAATCTTCCTAATAATATATTTATAGATTACTCAGCAGATACATCTGACTACATTAATGAGATGCTTGATTCTTTATCTAACGCCATCTCAAATGCCATTATAAGCGTCATGCTTTTAGTCATAGCCTCATTAGGAATAAGATCAGCTTTAATGGTAGGTATATCAATTCCTACATCTTTTTTAATGGCAATTACGCTTCTTGCTCTTTCTGGTGGATATATAAATATGATGGTTATGTTCTATTATATCATCAACTGCGACAACTCTGGCGGCATTTCTACCGCTTGTTTTATGGCCAGGCATACCCGGACAATTTATGAAATGGATGCCATTTATGGTAAGTCTAGTATTAGTTTCCTCTTTGCTTTCTGCGCTTATTTTTATACCAGTTATGGGATCACTATTCGGCAAAACAGAACAAAAAAACAAAATCAAATTGGATGAAGAATTTAATTTCGCAAAATTGAAAGGTATTACATTGACCTACGCTAAGTTGCTAGAAAAATGTCTAAAAAAACCAATTGCGGTTTTAATATCAGCAGTTCTTATAGTTTTTTTCGAGTTCTTACATCGATAGGATCTGGAGATGGATTTAATGTTTATTCTGCAATGGGTGGTTCGGGAAATAGAACTGATCAAATTGCATCTTTAATGGTGGAGTTAAAGCCAGTTTATGAGAGAAGATCAGCAGATAAAATTAAAGATGATATTTTAAGTGAAACGAAACTTTTACCGGGAATTATTGTTGAAGCCTATAAAATTGAAAATAAACCTGATACTGGTAAAGATATTCAAATGGAAGTAACTTCAAACAATCAAGATAATCTTGAAAAAGTTACAAAAATCATTACCTCAAAATTAGAAAATATGTATGGCATTCAAGAAGTTGATAATACTATGCCATTACCTGGTATTGAATGGATTATAAATGTAGATAGAGAACTTGCTGGTCGTTTTGGCGCTGATATATCTACAATTGGAGCAATTGTTCAATTAGTAACTAATGGAATTCTGGTAGATAAATATAGACCTGATAATTCTGATGATGAAGTTGATATTAGAGTTCGTTTCCCAGAAGAATACAGAATGATTGAAGAATTTGATCAACTAAGAATTCCCACAAGCGAGGGAGCTGTTCCATTATCAAATTTTGTAACAAGAACACCTAGTTCAAAAGTGTCAACCATAGAAAGACTTGATGGATTAAGAATTTTTAAAATTAGGGCAAATACAGCAATTGATCCTTCAACAGGAAAAAAGTTCCTGGCTGTTGATAAAAGCAATGAATTAAAGGAATGGATTTCAGAACAAAATCTTCCTAAAGATGTCATTATCAAATTTGCTGGTGCTGATGAAGAAAGGGAAGAGTCAGCTGCTTTTCTTGGTAACGCTATGATAGGGGCATTGTTTCTTATGTTCATAATTTTGTTAACCCAGTTTAACAGTTTTTATCAAGCGGCTATAACTTTATCCACTGTCATCCTATCAACTATAGGCGCATTAACAGGACTTATGATTGTTGGTCAGTATTTTTCAGTTATCATGACTGGATTAGGTATTGTTTCTTTAGCAGGAATAATTGTTAATAATTCTATAGTGTTAATTGATACATACAATAGACTTAGACTTCAGCATGATGATCCATTAGAAACAATTCTGCATTCTGCTGTCCAAAGATTTAGACCTATTGTTTTAACAACTGCTACAACAATGATTGCTCTGATACCTGTTGCTCTACAAATTACAATTGGTTGGTTTGATAGGAGTATTGAATTTGGAGGATTAATGGCAGCTTGGTGGGTCCCATTTTCTACAGCTGTTATATGGGGATTAGGTTTTTCAAGTATTTTAACACTTTTTCTTGTACCTACTCTTTTAAGTATGCCAATATATTTCAAGAATAATAAATATAAAGTCTTGAAATTTTTTATAAGCAAGACTCAACCAGCAGAGTAAAAATGTTAAATATTGGGGTATTTTGTTCATCACTTGATGGTGAAAAAATCTTTTCTGACAAAACAAAAGAGTTAGGTGCTTTCATGGCAAAAGAGAGTTATTCTTTAGTTTATGGAGGTGGAAAACTTGGCCTAATGGGTGATTTAGCTAGGAGTGTTAAAGAAAATGGTTCAATGGTTATTTCGGTCATTCCAAGTTATTTAAACAAACCTAATATTATTTTTGATGAGTCAGATAAAATTTATGAAACTGAAAACCTTTTTGAAAGGAAAAAAAAGTTAATTCAATTATCTGATGTTTTAATTGCGCTTCCAGGGGGTGTAGGTACTTTAGATGAAGTTTTTGATGTACTTTCCTTATTTGCTTTAGGCGAAATTAACAAAAGTATATTTTTATTAAATATTAATAATTTTTGGCTACCGTTTCTCGAAATAATTCAACACCTAAAGAAAAATAAAATGATTAGGGCCAGTGATGATAAATTTATTGAGGCAAGAAGCTTAAAAAACCTATATGTTGCCAACAGTATTGAGGATATATTCTCCCATCCACAATTTATTTAATATTGGATTTTATTAATTTATAATTAATGGAATCCATTAATGCCTCAAATGATGCTTCTATAATATTTGGACTAATACCAACCGTAAACCAACTTTGATTTTTGCTATCAGAGCTCTCAATCACAACTCTGGTAATAGCTTCAGTACCTCCATCAAGAATACGAACTTTATAATCAACCAAGATAAGATCTTGTATATATTCATTATAAATTCCTAAATCTTTTCTTAATGCGTTATCCAAAGCATTAACTGGACCATTGCCCTCGCCTAAAGAATTAATAATTCTGTCATCTACACTAATTGATATATTTGCTTTTGATAGAGAACTATTATCTTTAGAACCAGATATTGTAACCTCATAACTTTCAACAGAAAAAAAGGTTGGAACTTGATCTAATACATTTTTTGCTAGAATTTCAAAAGAAGCACCGGCCCCATCATAAGAATAACCTTGAAATTCTTTTTCTTTTACTATCTCAAGAAGTTTATTTATTCTCTTATCATCGCTATTAATTTCCATACCAATTGATTCAAGTCTCGACAGAAGATTTGATTTGCCTGCTTGATTTGAAACCAAAATTTTTCTGTTGTTGCCTACTATTTCTGGATTAACATGCTCATATGTTGTTGGGTCTTTCATGACAGCTGATACGTGAAGCCCACCTTTATGAGCGAAAGCATTCTCTCCAACATAAGGCTGATGATTATTAGGATGTTTATTTAAAATATCATCAACTAGTCGAGATAAATTTTTTAATTCAGATAATTTGTCGACATCGATAGAAATATCATATTTCTCAGAATATTCTTTCTTAAGTAATAATGTTGGAATTATAGAAATCAAATTAGCATTTCCACATCTTTCACCAAGACCATTTATAGTTCCTTGAAGATGCCTTGCTCCAGCGTCGATAGCTGCAAGACTATTTGCCACTGCATTTTCTGTATCATTATGACAATGAATTCCGATCTTATCTCCTGAAAATTTTCTTGTAATTTCACCGACAATTTGAAAAATTTCATTTGGAAGAGTGCCTCCGTTTGTGTCGCATAAGACAACCCATTCAGCTCCAGATTCTAATGCAGCTTCAATACATTTAAATGAAAACTCTGGATTTGATTTAAAACCATCAAAAAAATGCTCACAATCAATAAGGGGTTCTTTATTGTTTTCCTTTATTGATAAAACAGAATCTTTAATTGCCTCAATGTTTTCCTCTAAAGAAATTCCCAAAGCTAAATCAACATGAAAATCCCAAGTTTTAGCAACCAAGCAAATAGAGTCAGAATGTGCATCAATTAACGATCTAAGTTGAGGGTCGTTGTCAGCAGATCTTCCAGACCTTTTTGTCATTCCAAATGCAGTAAATTTTGCATTTGAAAATTTATTATTCTTTTCAAAAAATTTTGTATCAGTTGGATTTGCTCCTGGCCACCCTCCTTCAATATAATCTATACCAATATTGTCTAGAGCCTTAGCAATATTAACCTTGTCCTGAACTGAGAAATCTACACCTTGGGTTTGTTGGCCATCCCTTAGAGTAGTATCAAACAAAATAACCTTTTCTTTGGACATATTATCTTCTCTTTAATCTTTCCATTACTTTATTATAGCCCATTAATAAAATAAGTTTATTTAATTCTGGTCCTTTTGTCTTACCTGTCAAAGCAAGCCTTATTGGCATAAATAAATCCTTGCCTTTTCTTTGAGTTTTTTCTTTTATCTTCAATATCCATTGATCCCAAGTTTCAGTATTCCATGGTTCATTTGGTAAGAGATCTTGTGCAATATTTAGATATTCATAATCAATATCAGTATTAATATTTATAGGATCATCTATAACTCTAATCCACTCAAGAACCTCAGATATATTTGAAATATTCTGTTTAATGCAATCCCAAAATTCTATATTAAAGCTTCCTTTATCATCTCCAAGAAGTGAAATAATTTTTTCAAAGTCATAATTTGAAAGTAATTCAGAATTAAGTTTGTAAAGTTGATCATTGCTATATCTTGCGGGCGCTCTACCTAATGATGTAATTTCAAATTTTTGAGCTAAAAGATTCAATGAATTATATGCCTCTATATCAACTGAACTACCTATTGATGCATTTAGAGAGTTAATTGCATTAGGATCAATACCATCTTCTCTAAGTTGATTGATTGAAGCTGCAGAATTTCTCTTTGAAAAAGGTTCGCCACTTTCTGAAACCAACAAAGAATTGTGACCAAATATTGGAATACCGGAGTCAAGAGCATTAAAAATCTCAATTTGTATACCTGAGTTAGTAATATGATCTTCACCTCTTATTATATGTGTTATATTCATTTCTATATCATCTACAACACTCGGAAGGTTATAAAGATAATCTCCATCCTCTCTTTTTAAAACAGGGTCGGATTGAGCTGCTAGATCAACATTAACCTCACCTCTAATTAAATCATCAAAAGTAATTTTTTTATTAGAAAGCTTGAATCTCCAATGAGGCTTTTTTCCAGATTCTAAAAAAGAATCTATCTCATCCTTAGTATGTTTCAAAGCTGCTCTGTCATAAACAGGCGGCATCCTTCTTGCTATTAATCTTTTTCTTTTTTTATCTAATTCATCTGGCGTCTCAAAACATGGATAAACAAGCTCTTTATTTTTAAGAAGTTCGAAAGCCTCATCATATAATTTAATTCTCTCTGATTGCTGATAGTATTCATCATAATTTAAACCAAGCCAATTAAGATCTTGCTTAATATTATTTATAAATTTATCTTTGCTTCTCTCTGTGTCGGTATCATCAATTCTTAAAATAAAATGACCATTATCTTTTTTTGAGACTAAATAATTTAATAATGCGGTCCTTACATTTCCTACATGCAATAAACCCGACGGGCTAGGGGCAAATCTTGTTATAGGATTATTCACTTTTATCTCTGTATTTATTAGTTATTGGATATCTTCGATCTCTTCCAAAATTTCTAAGGCTAATTTTAACCCCTGGAGCAGATTGTCTTCTTTTATATTCAGAGACATACAATAAGTTCTCTACTTTTTTAATCTCATCTCGAGAAAAACCTTTTTTCTCAAGTTCGTTTGTGCTTAATTCATATTCAACTAAACCTTCTAATATTTGATCTAATTGATCATACGAGGGTAGAGAGTCAGAATCTTTTTGATTATCTCGAAGTTCGGCAGTTGGTTCTTTGCTAATTATTGTTTCAGGAATTATATTTTTCTTTGTTAATAATACATTTTTTGGCACATTCAAATTTCGCCAATTTGCAAGAGCATATAATTCTGTTTTGTAAATATCTTTTATAGGATTAAATCCGCCATTCATATCTCCGTATAGAGTAGAATAACCAACTGAAACCTCAGACTTATTTCCCGTGGTTATAAGCATCTTTCCTATCTTATTTGATATAGCCATCAAAATTGTACCTCTTATTCTCGATTGTAGATTTTCTTCTGTGATATCAGTTGGTAGCCCTTTAAATAACTCTTCTAAGGAATCTTCTAATGACAAGAAAGTATTGCCTATAGGTATAGAATCTAAATGAATTTCGAGTCTTTTTGCGCAATCTTTTGCATCATCCAAACTATTTTTAGATGTGTAAACAGAAGGCAACATATAAGCATTGACTTTGTCTTTTCCGAGAGCATCAACCGCTACAGCGGCACAAAAGGCTGAGTCAATTCCTCCAGATAATCCTAAAATTACTCCAGGAAAATTATTTTTAGCTACATAATCTTTTAAGCCAATGACCATAGCCATATATATGTTTTCCAGATCAGATACCTGAGCTTTTTCAAAAGGTAAATCATTAAACTTTTTTGCACTGACATTAAATTCAACTACAGAAGTATTTTCTTCCCATGAAGGTGCTTCAAAAACTACTTCTTTATTTCCATTCATTACAAGACTACTTCCATCGAAAACTAGTTCGTCTTGTCCTCCAAATTGATTAACATACACAAAAGGTATTTTAACCTCTGTTACCCTATCCTCGATAATTGTTTTTCTCTGGTTGATCTTATATTTATCGAATGGAGATCCATTTGGGGAAATTATTAATTCACAGCCTTGGTCTTTAAGTTCCTTGCATACATTATCCATCCATATATCTTCACAAATTGGTATCCCCAACTTAATCCCTCTAAAATTAAAGATTTCTGGAGTATTATTTTTATTGAAAACCCTTTTTTCATCAAAAACACTATAATTAGGTAAATTAACTTTTTTTGAAAAACCAATTAATTGACCTTTGTCTATGACTGCAGCAGCATTAAAAAGTTTATTTTTCTCATAAATCGGTAGACCAATAATTACTCCTAATTCTTTTTCTTCTGAATAAGTTATTAGTGAATCTAGTGCATTTTTACAGGCAGAAACAAATGATTTTTTTAAAACTAGGTCTTCAGGAGGATATCCAGATAAAAAGAGTTCTGAAAAAATAACCAAATCAGAGTCTAGTTTCTTTGCATCTTGAAGCACATCAATAGCTTTATTAAGGTTACCCTCGATGTCTCCAACAATATTATTCAATTGTGCTAAAAATAGTTTCATTTTCTTATGATCTTATATTTATCATAACTTTAAACAAGTTTGCTTATTTATTATAACATTATATATATTTATCAATGTCTTTATCTTAGAGGAGTTGATTATGAGCAGTAATAGAAGCAAAGAAATTCATTTAGCCAGTAGGCCAAATGGATTACCAAAAGATGAAAATTTTTCAATCCAAGAAGTTGACCTAAGTGATCCTAGTAGCAATGAAGTTTTGGTAAAAAATTTATGGATGTCAGTCGATCCTTATATGAGGGGAAGAATGATAGATAGGAAAAGCTATGTACCGCCATTTCAAATTGATCAAGTGCTTGAAGGTGGAGCTATCGGTATAGTTGAAAAATCAAACTCAAGCCAGCTTAATGAAGGCGATTATGTTATGTCGAACTATGGATGGAGAGAATACTTTGTAACTAATGAAAAAAATCTAAAAGTAATCAACCCAGAATATGGACCAATTCAAGCTTATTTAGGTGCTCTTGGTATGCCAGGCTTAACTGCATATGCAGGTCTTCTTGAGGTCGGTAAACTTAATGATGGAGAAAATGTTTTGGTTTCTGCGGCTGCAGGCGCTGTAGGTTCAGTAGTATGTCAAATTGCTAAAGCCAAAGGTTGTAAGGTTTATGGAACCTCTGGTTCTGATGAAAAATGTAAATGGCTTGAAGAAGAGTTAGGTATTGACAAAGCAATTAATTATAAAAAAGTTGAAAATTTGATATCAGAATACAGAGCTCAAATTAACGGAGGTATTGATGTTTATTTTGAAAATGTTGGTGGAGACCACCTTGAAGCTGGTATCAATATTTTAAATGTCGGAGGAAGAATTGCACTTTGCGGAATGATTGATCAATATAATGATGAAGCTGTTAGAAGCGGTCCATCTAATTTAATGATGTTAATTATGAAAAATGCAAGTATGGAAGGCTTCATTGTGTCAAAATATAATCATCTTCAGGATCAATTCTTAAAAGATATGAAAAAATGGATTGATTCTGGAAAATTATCTTGGAAAGAGACTGTAATAGAAGGTATTGATAATGCGCCTAAAGCTTTCATAAATTTATTTTCGGGAAAAAATACTGGTAAAATGCTTGTAAAAATATCATAAGACAAACATGAACAATTTAAAAATTGAAGATTTAATTGTCGATTTTGATTTTTTTGATAATTGGGAAGATAAATATAAGTATATCATCGAATTAGGAAAAAATTGCCCATCTTTAGATGAGAATGAAAAAAACAATGAAACCAAGGTTGATGGTTGTGCAAGCCAGGTATGGTTAGTTACAAAAAAAGAAAAATTAGATGATAGAGTTATCTTAAAATTCAGAGGTGACTCTGATGCGTTAATAGTAAAAGGTCTTGTTGTTATTCTTTTTTCAATATTTTCAAATAAATCACCAAAAGAGATAATTGAAATAAATGCTTTTGAAATACTAAGAAGTCTTGATCTAGAAAAAAATCTTACAATGCAAAGATCAAACGGATTATCCTCAATGGTAAAAAGAATAAAAAAAGAAGCTCAAAAATACATCTAATCATGAACAAAAATTTTTTATATTATATGATCGGACAAGGGTCATGGTTCCTCTCTCAAGGCCTTCAAATGGTTCTTTTCCCCACAATACTTGTATTGATGTTAAATGTTTCACCAGCTTTTTATGGTTTAGCGCAAGTATCAATTCTTGCTCCTTCAATATTCTTAATTGTTTTAGGTGGAGCAATTGCTGATAGGACTGATACAAGAAAACTATTAGGAATAATTCATCTACTAGCAACATTACCTTTATTTCTTATTTTGTTTGGACTTAATTATAGTTTTTTATCATTTCAGATTATGATTCTATATGGTCTAACTACCGGAACAGCGCAAGCATTTGCACTTCCAGCAAGAGATAGTTTACTTAATAAAGTAGCTAACGGGAATATTCAAAAAACCGTAATTACAGCAATGCTAATTCAATTTATTTGTCAACTAAGCGGAATGAGCATGGGAGGTTTAGCTGATGAATGGGGAATCTTTCCTCTTGTTATTATGCAAATTATTGCTCTTTTGGTTGGTGGTTATTTTGCATTTCGCCTTCCAAAAAGAGATGAGGTTTCTTCACTACCTAAAGTGAGAGAAATGTTTGAAGAAATAGCCGAAGGCTTTGCTGAAGTAAAAAAATCAAAGGAAATATTTCCGGTTGTCATTGCAATGGGTATTGTTGGCATTTGTTATATGGGAAACAATCTTGTAGCCCTTCCATACATAACTACTGAAAGGTATGGTCTTGGATCTGCAGGATTTGCAATAGTTACATCTTCGTTTTGGGCGGGAACAGTTTTTTCAAATCTTGTTTTAATATTTAATCAACAATTAAAAAATTGGGGAAAAATAATGGTATTTAATCTTTTTTTTGGAACCATTTTAATTTTCTTAGTTTTTAATATTCCATTTTGGCTATTTTGTTTCTTAGTTTTTGCTTGGGGAAGTGGAGCAGGTGTAGTCATATCAATGAGCAGAACAATAACGCAAACTTTCGCAAGAGAAACTCATAGAGGAAGAATATTATCTATATATTCGTTAGCGATTTTTTCTTTTGGACCTTTGGGAGCATTAATTTGTGGTTTTATAATAGAAAATTTTGGAATAGCAAACAATGTTATTATATCATCATTAACAGCTATGACAGCGCTTTCAGTTTTGGTTCTTAAAACTGACATTTATAAAATTAAAGCACCAAAATAGAATTATGAATATTCCTTTTCATCCCACCAAGGAAAGTAATCTGGCATATCTCCAATTCCATCAGGAAAGTTTGCATCTCTTTTTTCTAAAAACGAAGTAACGCCCTCTTTTGCGTCTTGCATTCTACCTCTAGCAAAAATACCTCTACTATCAATTTTATGCGCTTCCATAGGATGATCTGCTCCAGCCATTTTCCATAACATTTGTCTTGAAAGAGCAACTGATACTGGTGCACAATTTTTTGTTATCTCATGTGCAATTTCTTTTGCATCATCAAGCAATTTATCGGCCTTGTGAATTGACCTTACTAGACCACCTTTTAAAGCCTCCTCTGCAGGAAATACTTTTCCTGAATACACCCATTCAAGAGCTTGAGAAATTCCGACTATTTTTGGTAAAAACCATGAAGAACAAGCTTCAGGAACTAATCCTCTTCTTGCAAAAACAAAGCCATATCTTGCCTCCTCAGAAGCTAATCTAATATCCATAGCAAGTTGCATAGTAACTCCAACTCCAACAGCGGGGCCATTACATGCAGAAATGACTGGTTTTAAACAATCAAAAATCCTTAATGTTACTAAACCTCCGCCATCTCTGATGCTTGGGTTAGACCAATCAATCTCGCCATTATCTAAAACCGCACCTTGTTTATCTTTACGGTCAATACGGCTCTCAAAATCAAATGTTTTTGCTCCTGCTGAAAGATCGGCTCCCGCACAAAAACCTCTACCTGCGCCTGTTACTATTATGGCTTTTACATTATCGTCTTTATCTGCCTCATCAAATGCCTTGATTAGATCGGTCTGCATTTGGAAATTAAAAGCATTTAATTTGTCAGGCCTATTAAGTGTGATCGTTAAAATATTATCTTCTATTTCATACAACAAAGTTTCAAAACTCATTTCTTTCTCCAATCTATCTATAATATAGACTTTCTTTTTTAATAATTTTTATAATATGATACAGATTAAATTAATTAAATAAAAATAGGTTTTTTTAATGCACCCACATATACATGCCAAAAATAATCCTGATAAACCTGCATATATCATGGCTAATTCAGGGGAAATAGTTACTTATAAAGAGCTTGATGAGAGATCGAATAAAATTGCCAATTTATTTAGATCCAAGAACTTAAAATCTGGAGACCATATTGCGATATTTATGGAAAATAATGTCAGATTTACAGAAATATTATGGGCTGCACAAAGATCAGGGCTTTATTACACACCCATCTCATCAAGATTAACAGCTTCAGAAGTAGAGTATATAATCCGTGACTGTGAAGCTAAACTAATTATTACTTCAAATGCTCTAAAACATGTAGTGATTGAATTAACAGGACTGATTAATGATATTTCTGAAAGATACATTATTGATGGACATCTTGATGGCTGGAATAGTCTTGAAGAAAACCTAAATTCAATGCCCACCACTCCAATTGAAGATGAGATAATGGGTCAAGATATGCTTTATTCATCTGGTACAACAGGCAAGCCGAAGGGAATAAAACTTCCTCTAAAAAATATACCTATAGAACAGTCAGAAGATTTAATGCAGGTAGTAACAGGTCTATATGGAACTAATGAAGATACAGTGTATTTATCACCAGCTCCCTTATATCACGCTGCTCCTTTAAGGTTTACAATGGGTGTAAATTATATAGGTGGAACAAATATTATAATGGAAAACTTTGATGCTGAAAGCTCTTTAAAGTTTATAGAAAAATACTCTGTTACAATGAGTCAATGGGTTCCAACAATGTTTGTAAAAATGTTTAAGCTCCCTGAAGAAGTAAGAAATAATTATAATTTATCATCACACAAATGCGCTATTCATGCCGCTGCACCTTGTCCCGTAAAAATAAAAAAAATGATGATAGAATGGTGGGGTCCAATAATTCATGAATTTTATGCTGGCTCTGAAGGTAATGGATTTATTGCATGTAATTCAGAAGAATGGTTAGCCCACGAAGGCACTGTTGGAAAACCAATTGTTGGTATACCTCATATATGTGATGACAATGGCCAAGAATTACCTATAGGAGAGGAGGGAACAATCTGGTTTGAAGGTGAAAGTGATTTTAAATATCATAAAGACGATAAAAAAACTAAAGAATCTAGACATCCTTCTCACAGCAATTGGTCAACATTAGGTGATGTGGGAAAACTTGATGAAGATGGATATCTCTATTTAACGGACAGAAAAGCATTTATGATAATTACAGGAGGAGTAAATGTATATCCTCAAGAAACAGAAAATCTTTTAATTACACATCCGAAAGTATCTGATTGTGCTGTTATTGGTGTTCCAAATGAGGAATTTGGAGAAGAAGTAAAAGCAATAATAGAACCAATTGATTGGTCTGAACGTGGTAATGAACTTGAAGACGAATTAATAAATTTTTGTAAAGAAAACCTATCTTCTATCAAGTGCCCTAAAACTATAGATTTCGAAAAGGAACTTCCTAGACATCCTACAGGAAAGCTCTATAAAAGATTATTAAAAGATCGATACTGGGGGAATAAAGACTCTAAAATTGTGTAAGAAAGGAAAATATTATGAGAGAATTTAATAATGTAGCAGAATTAGCCGATTGTGTTGGTGAGGAAATCGGAGTTAGTGATTGGTTTTCAATTGATCAAGACAGAATAAATGATTTTGCAGATGCAACCGGAGATCATCAATGGATACATATTGATCCTGAGAGAACTGAATCTGAATTAGGAATGCCTACAATTGCTCATGGTTTTTTAACTTTATCTTTAGTGCCTATGCTGACATCTCAAATCAGTACCATAAAGAGTGTTACGAGAGGTATAAATTATGGAACTAACAAAGTTAGGTTTACTAACATGGTTCCAGTAAATTCAAAAGTTAGAGCTAAATCCAAACTTGTTGAGGCACAAACCAAAGCAGGAGGCACTCAATTAACTTCAGAAATAAGTATTGAAATCCAAGGGCAAGATAGACCTGCTATGGTAGCTGAAACAGTATCAATAGTATTTGAGTAGAATTCTCAATCATGGTTTCTAATAAGGGGTTAAAACCTCCAAAAGCCAAAAAAAAGACAAAAAAAACAAAGATTCATGGCTTAACGATCAATGATGATTATTCTTGGCTAAGGGATAATAACTGGCAAGAAGTTTTAAGAGAACCTTCTTTATTGAAACCTAATATAAAGAAATATCTTGATGAAGAGAATAATTGGACCAGACAAAAACTCAAGAATCTGAAGAAACCTCAAAAAATCATTTTTGATGAAATTAAATCAAGAATTAATGAAAATGATAAATCTCTTCCAATTAAAGATGGTAAATATCAATACCTAACCGAAACAAAGAAAGGTCTACAATATTCCATTGTAAAGCGAAAAATTGCAGGCAAATCTAACTCTAGATACCGAACAATAATTGATTGGAATATCATAAGTAAAAAATTTAAATATTTTAAACCCGGTGGTATTTCATATTCTAATAATCAAAAAATATTTAACTATAGTTATGATGATAAAGGGTCAGAGTTTTTTTCAATTAAGACCTTTAAGGTAGGTAATAGCAAAAAAAAATTTTCAGTTCTTAAAAATACAAGTGGAAGTTCTATTTGGGCAAATGACTCATCAGGTTTCTACTACATAGTGATGGATAGTAATCACAGGCCATCAAGTTTATGGTTTCATCATTTGAACTCAAAACAAAAAGATGATGAATTGATTTATGAAGAAAAAAATCCTGGGTATTTTTTAAATATCAGTGAAACTTTAAGTAAAAAATACCTTATCCTGAATATTAGTGATCACGAAACTAATGAAATTTACTTATTGAATAAAAATGATGAAGATAAAAATTTATTTCTTTTTTGCAAAAGAAAAAAGGGGATTGAATATAGTGTTGACCATGATTTAGAAAAATCTCGTTTTATTATTTTAAATAATAATGACAAAGCCATTGATTTTAAAATTTCATTTGTGGAAGAAAAGAAAATACAAGCTGGTTATGAAAAATATCCTAAAAAAAATTGGAGAGATCTTATAAAACATAAAAAAGGTGTATTAATTACAGATTTTGCAGATTTAAAAGAGTTTTTAATTATCCAAGAGTTAAAAGATGGGTTACCAAGAATTAAATTCATTAATAAAAAAAATAATAAAAAAACAGAATTTAAAAACAGAAAAAAGAAAAAAACTTAAACAGCAAAAAATTCCTGCAGGCTTTAACAAAAATAAATATGAAACTAAAAGGGTATTCGCAAAAAGTCATGATGGTAAAAAAATTCCAATATCTATCCTCAAATTAAAAACAACAAAAAATAATGCGCCTACTCTTCTCTATGGTTATGGATCTTATGGCATGTCTATGGCGCCAAGTTTTTCAGTTGCAAGACTATCATTAGTGGATAGAGGTATGGTTTTTGCAATTGCTCATATCAGAGGAGGTATGGAAAAAGGTCGTCAATGGTACTTGGATGGTAAGTTAAGGAAGAAAAAAAATACCTTTAAAGATTTTATAAAAAGTGCAAAATTTTTGAAGAATTCAAAAATATCCGGAGATTTAACTATACATGGAGGTAGTGCGGGTGGTCTTTTAATTGGGTCAACAATAAATATGGCCCCTAAACTCTTTAAATCAGCAGTTGCTGATGTACCTTTTGTTGATGTTTTAAATACAATTTTAGATGCATCATTACCTTTAACTCCTCCTGAATGGGAAGAATGGGGTAATCCAATTTTAAATAAAAATGATTTTCTGAACATTCAATCATACTCACCATATGATAATGTTAGAAAACAAGAATATCCCTCTCTCTTAGTTACTGCAGGACTAACTGATCCCAGGGTTACTTATTGGGAAGCAGCAAAATGGGTAGCAAGATTAAGGGAATTGAAGACTGATAAGAATGATATATTCTTAAAGACAAATATGGATGCTGGTCATGCTGGAAAAGCCGGAAGGTATCACCAAATAGATGAGACCGCATTCATGTATTCATTTATTCTTAACAGTCATAACCTTTTATGATGGCTGTTCTCCAGCAATAGTTATTCTATGTAACAATCTATCATATCCATCATATCCACCAGTAGCCTGATGCATTACAGCTCTATTATCCCAAATAACAAGCATATTTTTTTTCCAGCTATGTCTATAGATATATTTTTCCTGAATCATATGCGAATAAAGCTTATTAAGTAATTTATCAGACTCTTCTTTTTCAAATCCTTCAATACACATTGAATAAACTGGGTTTATAAAAAGTCCTTTCTGTTTCGAAACTGGATGAGTCCTTACTAAAGGGTGAGAAAAAGTTTTTTTTGCTTCTTTAGATGGTCTAATTTTCATAGATCTATCTTTTTCATCTTCTAAAGCATAAAATCCATCATCAGCATAAGGTAATGCTGCAGTATGTATTACTTTTAAACCATCGATCTCTTCTTTTAAGTTTTCTGATAAACCTTGATATGCGAGCATAGTATTAGCGAAAAGAGTATCACCTCCAACTGGAGGAATAATTTTTGAGTGCAGTAAGGTTGCAGATGGTGGTTCTTTTTGGAATGACCAATCAGAATGCCAAGAACCTCCAAAATGTGAAGCTTTTTCAGCGGCCTCTTTCTTCACCTCAATAATATTTGGATGATTATCAATAGACTCTATAAATGGATCATGACCAAATTTTCCAAAGGTTAAACTAAAATTCTCGAATTCTTTATGTTCAAGTATTTGATTAGGAAAAATCAAAACATAAAACTTACTCCATAAATTATTTAAAACTGCTTTTTCTTCAGAACTAATTTTATTAGATAAATTAATTCCCGACATAATGGCTCCTAAGCTTGAAATAGATTTTGATTGATCAAATTTTAACATTATTGTGCTTTCAAAAAATAAAATAATTCTGTAAAAACATTATTAAATTTAATGAAACATATTAAAATTTCAAATTAAATATTAAATAGGAGAATATTATGGCCTTAGTTCCTCATCTAAAGGGAAAATTAAAAATACCAGTTGTTGGTGCTCCACTTTTCATAGTTTCAGGACCAGAGCTTGTTATTAGTCAATGTAAAGCCGGAGTAGTAGGTTCATTTCCAGCATTAAATGCAAGGCCGCAAGAAGTTCTTGACGAGTGGTTAACACAAATTAAAGAAGAATTAGATAAACATAATCAGGAGAATCCTGATAGCCCTGCAGCTCCTTATGCCGTTAATCAAATTTGTCATGCATCAAATGATCGTTTAATGCAAGATATGGAAACATGTGTAAAACATGAGGTTCCAATCATTATAACAAGCCTAAGGCCCCCTCTAGAAATAGTAAAAGCAGCACATAGCTATGGTGGAGTTGTCTTTCACGATGTTATTAATGTCAAACATGCTCGTAAAGCTGCTGAACAAGGCGTTGATGGATTAATACTTGTTTGTGCAGGTGCGGGTGGTCACGCAGGCACTCACTCACCATTTGCTTTGGTTCGAGAAGTCAAAGAATGGTTTGATGGCACAATTCTATTATCTGGGTCAATATCAGACGGATATTCTATCGCTTCAGCTTTAGCTCTTGGGGCTGATCTTGCTTACATAGGAACAAGATTTATAGCTACTGAAGAAGCAAATGCTGATCAAAGATATAAAGATATGCTCATTACTTCATCTGCATCAGATATAGTTTATTCATCATTATTTACTGGAGTTCATGGTAACTATTTAAAACCTTCAATTGAAAAGGCTGGCTTAGACCCTGAAAATTTACCAACTGCAGATAAATCTAAAATGAATTTTGGATCAGGTGGAAACACGAAATCTAAAGCATGGAAAGATATTTGGGGTTCAGGACAAGGAATCGGAAGTATAAAAAATGATCCATCCGTTCAAGAACTTGTAAATGAGTTAACCGAACAATACGAAAAAGCCTACGGGGAAATGCAAGAAAAGAAAGTTGGATAACTAAAAACTGTAGGAGTTATTTTCCACTCTGCTAAGGTCTTTTTTAACCATCATTTCAACAAGCTCTTCAAAATTTGTTTTTGGTTTCCAGTTAAGATCTCTTTTTGCTTTTGATGCATCTCCCAGAAGATGATCAGTTTCGGAGGGTCTATTATAGTCTGTATTTATATCAACTAATATTTTACCGGTTTTTTTACATCTGCCTGTTTCAATTTTGTTATCAATTGTCCATTCAATTTGAATATCGACAACACTAAATGCCTTTTCTACAAACTTTCTAACGCTATGAGTTTTACCTGTAGCAATAACATAATCATTTGCTTCTTTGTTTTGAAGCATTAGCCACATTGCATTAACATAATCTCCAGCAAAACCCCAATCTCTCTCAGCATTTAAATTACCCAAACTGATGCTTGCCTTTTTATTTTTGATAATTTCTGCAACTCCAAGAGAAATTTTTCTTGTAACAAACTCTGTTCCTCTTAGTGGAGACTCATGATTAAAAAGTATTCCTGAGCAAGCATGTATATCCCAAGCTTCTCTATAATTTACTGTTATCCAATGTCCGTATAACTTCGATACACCATATGGGCTTCTAGGATAAAAAGAAGTTCCTTCATTTTGAGGAGAATCTTGTACTTTACCAAACATTTCAGAAGTTGAAGCTTGATAAAACTTTATTTTACTTCCTAACATTCGTATTGATTCTAAAATTCTTGTTACCCCCAAAGCGTCAATCTCAGAAGTATAAATAGGTTGATCAAAGGATGTCTGGACAAAGCTTTGAGCAGCTAAGTTATAAACTTCATCAGGTTCAACCTCCTCAATTACTCTTTGGATATTAGTAATTTCTGCTAAATCCATAGTTACTAAATTAATTTGGTCTAAAACATTTAACTCAGATAATCTTCCAGTATTTATTGATGAAGTGCGCCTTACTGCACCATATACATCATAGCCTTTATTTAATAAAAAATTTGATAAATATGCGCCATCTTGGCCAGAAATTCCTGTTATTAAAGCTTTTTTGTTCATTATTTTAAATTTTAAATTGTTAATACACTTAATAGTCTAATATAGTCTTTACTTATAGTTTAATTTAAAAAAATTTATGAGGTCAAAATGAAACAAATATTTGCAAGAATTTTATGCTTTATTCCTGGTTTAATATTTTTAACTCAAGCTTATTCTTGGGTGACAAATCCATCAGAAGCATCTAATGGCCTTGGGATGTTATATCTTGATGGTGTTGGAAGAAGCACACAAATTGGTGACTTCTCAGCTTTTTTCATAGGAGTAAGTATTTTTTGCTTATTAGGAAGTATCTTTAAAAACACATCTTTTTTGTTTTCTGCGGTTATCATACTAGGCTCAGCAGCAATTATGAGAATAGTTGCTTGGCAAGTATATGATGCGGATTTTGCTACTACCTTCATAATTGTGGAGTTAATTACAACTATTATGATTCTAGCTAGTATTGTTCTTTTCAAAAAGAAAGAAAATGTAATTGAAAATGTGGAAACAGCAGATGACTAATATTTGCTGTGTGTTTTAAATATTATATCCCAAAAAGAAAATAATGATGCGAAGTGTTTAACATGATGCTTATGATGAAGAGCATGGTATTCATTTACTCCTGCAAAAGGAAAGTACCGATAAATAGATGATTTTAATCCAGAGTGAATATCTAACTCATGAAGAATTCTAATAATTAAGTATAAAACTATTGTTTCAAAGTAAACTTCTCCAATAATTAAGATACCAATAAACGGGCCTAATAAACCGATAATCCATTCAACTGGATGCTCATAAAGATAATCAGCTGGAAAAGGATTGCTTGCTTTATGATGAATAATATGAACTTTTTCAAAGAAATATTTATTGCTATGCATAAGCCTGTGAAACCAATAGAAATAAAAATCATCAAAGATTAAAATCACTATAATCTGGAATAATAAGATCTGAAATTTATCAAATGGTACAATTACAAAATCACTAATTGCTATAATACCTAAAGGAAATAAGAAACACATTATTAAAAGATTTATTATTATTAAAGGCAGGTGCTTTTTGAATTTTAAAAAATTGTAATTATGATTTTTGATAAATTTAAAAGGAAAAAAATCAACTATTATCAACCTTGAAAATATAAGCCCATATAAATTTAATGCGAGACATAGACCTCCAATTGTTGAAGCCATAAAAAAGTAAGAATAATTTTCCTCCATAAGTAACATCATACATTAAAATGTTCTAAATTTTTATCTATATATTTATTTTGTAGAATAAAATTAAAATTCACCTTAAGCTAATTTAAAAATAATGGGGTAAAGGTAATGGATAAATTATTTGGGCCAATGGAACAAATTGGCATTGTTGTCGACAATTTTGAAGATCCAATAAATCATTGGACAAAAAATTTAAAAGTTGGGCCCTTTTTTATACTAGAACATCTTGAGTTAAATGATGTTTATTATAATGGAAATCCATCAAATATCGATTTTTCTGTTGCGCTTGCTTATTCCGGAGATATTCAAATTGAGTTGATAAAGCAACATTGTGAGACACCTTCAATTTACAATGATTATGTCGATAATAAAAAGAATAGCGTTCATCATTTTTGTACTTTTACGCCAAATATTAATGATGATCTAGAGATTCTTGAATCGCAGGGTTATAAAAATATACAGGGTGGAAAAACACAAGATGGGGGCAGTTTTGCGTATCTCGATCATGAAAACAATTATGGAGCAATACTTGAGATTGCACAACTATCTGAGGGTGGATACGCTATGTTTGAAATGATAAAAAATGCTTCTAAAGATTGGGATGGTAAAAATGCCATTATGGATATAGGCGATATTTCAATATGATTCTTTGGCTGGGGCGGTAGGATTCGAACCTACGCATCGCGGGATCAAAACCCGCTGCCTTACCGCTTGGCTACGCCCCAACATCTATAAAACTTTTTAACCCTGTAATTATGCATTATGCAAGTTCTTTATTAGAAAAAAATTATATATAAAATAATATAAACTTTACTTCTTAGTGATTATATGTCGGAGTATATTCTTACTTTAATGGAGGGTATAATAATGAGTGAAGTAGAAATATATAATCAATTGAGTTTATCGTTAAATACAACGGCTTTATTTGGTTTAGTATGGGCATTTTTACTATGGGTTGCGGGTAGATCTGCAAGTGTTGCTTTAGAAAACAATGCTGGTATTTTAATGAAGATTGCTGTTACCGTATTTGGTTTAGTTAGCTTATATCAATTTAATGTAGCTCTAAGCTGGGTTCGATTTAACTTTGAAAGTGCTGCACATAGTCTTGCAGTTCTTAAAGCAAGCGGTGCTGACGTTTCTGCAAGAGCAGATGCCTTTATTAGTAACGCTAATGGATCTACAGATGTTCCAACATTTAATTTAACCCCTGATTTAATAGGAATTTTATTTCTTTTATCTGTCGGTTATTTGATTATTGGTAGATTATGGATAGGTCATAAATAAATGTGATATAAATACATCACTAAAGTAAAACGGCTCATATGGGCCGTTTTTTTTGGCCAAAATAGATATATTAAATCATTATTAAATTTTATATATTTTTGTTTGAAATTAAGGAAAAAATAAGCAGAATGACTGAACAATAATTACAAAGGGGAGGATTTATGAAAAACTTTAGTAATTTAATTTATGTATTTGCAGCTTTTTTAGTCGCATCTACTTTTAGTACAACAGGTTATTCTCAGGATGAGAGTGGATCAAGTCTTCAAATTGAAGAAATTATCGTTACAGCTCAAAAAAGAGAACAATCTGCACAAGATGTTCCAATATCAATTACAGCTATGGATGAAGAACTTCTAAGCTCAACAATTAGAAATATTTCAGATGTTACTGGATATGCTCCAAATGTTGTTCTTGGTGGCGAAGGACGTAGAGGCGGTGCTACAGCTATACAAATTAGAGGTATTGCTGCTGCTACTAATACTGATAACACTTTTGACTCACCAATCGCAGTTAATGTCG
>LUMP01000156.1_pt1 | contig 36593 bp, 37 predicted proteins | sample 729641 | NCBI WGS metagenome assembly LUMP01 (sample SAMN03860260, study PRJNA289734) | marine metagenome | biome: seawater column; feature: ocean; material: water; isolation source: Red Sea water column Station 12 - depth 47m | place: Saudi Arabia: Red Sea | collected 2011-10-15 | depth 47 m | reverse complement strand
TTTGGCAATTGATTCTTTAATTTTTTTATACTACTAATTAATTCTAAATTAATTCCACCACTAAGAATAAAATCTTTTTTATGATCGTAATTTAAAAGTAGGTCCCAGTTAAATTTTTTTCCTGATCCACCATAAGATTCAGTGAAAGTATCAAAAAGAAAGTATTTGCAGTATTTGCTATATTTTTCAATATCATTTAGATCAAATGTATCATCAATTCTGAAAGCTTTAATGACATTACAGAAACTACTTAGTTCCTTACAAAATTTCTCATCTTCATTGCCATGTAATTGTACATATTCAAATTTATATATATTGATTAATTTTTTGATAACATCTAACGATTCATCAACAAAAACAGCAACATATTTTTTTTCTGATTTTGGTAGAACACCAGAACTAAAGAATCTAGATGATTTCTCATAAAAAATTATTCCCATGAAATCTAAATCTAGTTTCATTAATTGATTTATATTATCACCATTATTTAAACCACAGACTTTAATAATCATTTTGTTTCTTCAATAAATTCTTTTAAACTAATTCCTGGATTTTCAGATTTCATAAATCTTTCTCCAATTAAAAAACCATCAAAACCTTCATTCATTAAGTTTTTAATGTCTCTTGGATTTTCAATACCACTTTCAGAAATTTTAACCATTTCGGATGGTATATGTTTAGATATATTTATGCTGTTATTAATGTCAACTTCAAAACTTTTTAAATCTCTGTTATTTACACCTACTATATCAATGTTTTTTAAATCACATTTTTGCAATTCATCAATTGAATGAATTTCAGTTAATACATTTAATCCTAATTCTTTAGCTATTCTTGAAAAATTAGAAATTTGATTTTTAGTTAGTATAGCTGCAATAAGTAAAATTGCATCGGCACCAATCGATTTAGACTCAATGATTTGAAACTCATCAATGATAAAATCCTTTCTCAATATTGGAATACTACAGGCCTCTTTAACAATTTTTAAATCTTTTTTTGACCCGCCAAAAAAATACTCATCTGTTAAAACTGAAATACCTACTGCACCATGTTGTTCATATCCTAAAACGATGTCTTTAGTTTTTGAAGTAAAATTAATTTCTTTCTTAGAAGGAGATTTTCTTTTATGTTCAGCAATTATTGAGATTTGGTTTTGCAAGATATTTTTTGAAAGGTTTTTAGTCGGTATACCAAAATAATCGCTTTTCTCTAGAGATGTATAAGATTCTGAGTTTTTTAGTTGATTTACTTCAACTATTTTTTTCTCAACTATTTTATCTAAAATATTCATTTACTTATACTTAAAAGTTTATTAAATGAATTGAGAGCTTTTTTGCTTTCCAATGATTCCTTAGCAATACTTAAACATTCTGTTATATTTTTTGATGATATAGTTTTTATTGCTAATGCAGCATTAGCTAGTATAACATTTTTTTGCGCTTCAGTACAATTATCATTCAAAACATCCATAAAAATTTTTGCTGAGCTGACGATATCAGAACCTCCCTCGATTTGATTTTGTTTTAATTTTTTTAAGTCAAAATAACTAGAGTCTAAAATTTGTTCACTCTTGTTATTGATTAATTTAAATTCATTGGTCAATGATACTTCATCATATCCATCAAGAGAATATAATACAGAGAAGTTTTTATCTGTATTTCTAAAAATATGACCATATAATCTAGCAAGGTCTAAGCTATATACACCAGTTATTTGATTTTTTGGTTGACATGGGTTAACAAGTGGTCCTAATACATTAAAAAAAGTTTTAAAACCTAAACTTCTTCTTACTGGAGCAACATTTTTCATTGCAGGATGAAATAGTGGAGCATGTAAAAAAGTGATATTAGATTCTTCAATACATTTTCTTAAAAAATCATAATCATTTGAAAATTTAATACCAAGAAACTCTAATACATTACTAGAGCCACATCCTGATGAAACACCATAGTTGCCATGTTTAGTAACTGTATATCCAGCTCCAGCTACTACAAATGATGAAATAGTTGAAATATTGAAAGTGTTTTTTCCATCTCCACCTGTTCCGCATAAATCTATTGAGTTTAAATCATCAAAATCAATTTTAAGACATAGGTCAAGTAATGCATCTCTAAATCCTTCAATTTCTTCAACACAGGGCATTCTCATTTTGTAGACCGTCAAAAATGAAGCAATTAATGAATCATCATATTTTTTTGCAGAAATTTCTAACAAAACAGATTTTGACTCATCATATGTTAGAGTCTCATTTTCAAAAAGTTTTTCTAATAAATTTTTCATCATGTATTAATCCAATTTTTTAAAAGTATTTTACCGTATTCAGTGAGAATAGATTCAGGATGAAATTGAACACCCCACAACTTAAATTTTTTATGTTTAAATGCCATTATATTTTCATCATAATCATGAGCTAAAAGTTCAAATTCATCATTCAACTCTTTAACTACCCAAGAATGGTATCTGCCTACTTTGAGAGTCTTGGGAATTGATGTAAAAAGAACATCATCTTTTACAACTTTAATTTCAGTTGAAATTCCATGAAAAACATCATCTAAGTTCAATAAATCACACCCTAATGTTTCTGCTATTGCTTGATGCCCAAGGCAAACTCCCAAAAAATTTTTTGTTTTATAATAATTAGCTATGATTGATTTTAATAATCCAGCTTCATCAGGAATACCTGGTCCTGGTGATAATAAAATTTTGTCAAAATTATTAACATGATTAATATCAATCATATCATTTCTGAATACTTCAACTTCACAATCTAAATCCTCTAGATAGTGTACTAGATTGTAAGTAAATGAGTCGTAATTATCAATAACTAAAATTTTATTTTTCATTTTAATTCTGCTTTTTCAATTGATTTCATTAATGCTCCAACTTTGTTGTATACTTCATTTAATTCATTTTTTGGAACAGACTTCGAGACCACTCCAGCACCAGCTTGAAAATACAATGATTGGTTTTTAGATAAAAATGATCTTATAATAATTGCATGATTAAAGTTTCCTTTAATGTCAATCATTCCAATTGCTCCACCATAGAATTGTCTTTTTGATGTCTCATAGTGATTTATTAATTCCATTGCTTTGTACTTAGGTGCACCTGTTAAAGTTCCAGCTGGAAATGTATTACCAATTATTTCTTTAGATTTTGATTTAAGAGTTCCAGTTACCTTTGATACCAAATGAATTACGTGAGAGTAAAACTGAATTTCTCTATCTTTTTCTACAACAACATCTTTACATGACCTACTTAAATCATTTCTTGCAAGATCTACAAGCATCATGTGTTCACTATTTTCCTTATCATCTTTTAATAATTCCTTAGCTTTTTCTCTATCATAATTATCATCACCTGTTCTCTTAAATGTTCCTGCAATAGGATGAATTTCTGCCTTTTGATTATTAATAACTAATTGTGCCTCTGGTGAACTTCCAAAAATTTTGAATTTACCATAGTCAAAATAAAATAGATATGGTGATGGGTTTATAGATCTTAGATTTCTGTAAACATTAAAATCATCACCTTGAAAGGGTTGAACAAATTTTCTTGACAAAACTATTTGAAATACATCTCCTCGCATGCAATGTGAAATACCATTTTTTACTAGTTTTATAAATTCTTTATCAGTAAGATTGGATTTAATATCTCCAACTTTTTTAAAATTAAAATTAGAAATAGCTTTATTGAATATTAATTTTTCAATTTTATTTAATTCATCATTATCATTAGAAAAGGAAATAATTGTTGCTTGATTATTAAAAGTGTTTACAACAATAACATTTTCATATAAACAGTATAGCATTTGAGGTATGCCATCACCATAATTTTTATTAGAAAGTTTAATATTTTCAAAGTAGTTGATTGAATCATAACTCATATACCCATAAATTCCTTTACTCTGGAATTTATCATTTTTAAATTCATTAGAAAATTCAAAAGAACCAATGAATTCATTAAGTTTTTCTAAAACCGATTCATCATCATTAATTTTTTCGGTGATAAATTCTTTACCTGGATATTTTGTTTTAATATGATTATTTTCTACTTGAAATTTTGCTATAGGTTTGAAGCATATATAAGCGTAACTATTATCTTTTGAACTATAATCACTACTTTCTAGTAATATAGAATTTGCATAATTATCTCTTATTTTTAAATATATACTTACAGGGGTGAGTGTGTCTGTAATTATTTCTTTTCTATTTTCATTTAATTTAAACTTCATATAATAAAAAAAGGCCTGTCGCAATGACAAGCCTTAAATATTTTAAAATTTTAAACTTATAGCGACAGGAGCCTAAACTTCAATAAGTGCCACCAAAATTTAAAACGGTTATTCATACCTCAAATATAGAAACTTTTTTTAAAAAAAAACCATAGAAAAAAGTTTTAATAGTTAATTTAACAGCATAAAATTTTTAATAATGAATTTGAATATCCAAGATTGGAAAACAAACAAAGAGTCAAACTCAAAAAATATATGTTTAGATGTAAGAACTCAAGAAGAATTTATTGAAGGATATATTGATAATTCTATAAATATAGATTTCTATAAATCAATGGAATTTATGAAGTTTTTAGATAAATGTTCAAAGGATGAAAATTATTATGTTTATTGTAGATCTGGTAAGAGAAGTTATGCAGCATGTGAGATTATGAAAGAATTTGGTTTTAATAATGTCTTTAATCTTGATGGTGGTTTTTTAAAATGGGTTGAATGTGGTTTTGAAGTAAGTGAATAGGTTAAGATATAGTTTAGAAAAATATGGCTTTAGAGTTTGCTCAAGATTAGCAGATTTTTTAGGAATTAAATCAAAGTACGTAAGACTAGCCTTTATATATAGTAGTTTTTTTGGTCTTGGTATTGGATTTTTTATATATCTCGTTCTAGCTTTTTGGATGAGACTTAAAGATATAGTATATTCGAAAAGATCTTCAGTTTTTGACTTATGATCACTTAATCAAACAATCATTTATGAAAAAAATATTTCTCCTAAGTTTTTTTAGTCTTTTTACATTACCTGTTTTTTCGCAAGAAAAAGGGTTAGATCAAAGAATTGATGAAGCATTTCAGCCTGTCTCAGATTTTTTTAGTCAGGTAGTCTTTTTTTCAATTGGTGAAAACCCGTTTGTAATATATCTTTTAGTTGGTAGTGCCATCTTTTTTACATTATACTTTGGTTTTCCTAACATTAGATATTTTATAACATCTATTAATGTAGTTCGTGGAAAATATGATGAAATTGAAAAAGACGGATCTAATTCTAAAGATGGTGAAGTTTCACATTTTCAAGCTCTTACAACTGCAGTTTCTGGAACCGTAGGTAATGGTAATATTGCCGGTGTAGCATTAGCAATTGCATTGGGTGGACCTGGAGCTACTTTCTGGATGATAGTTTGTGGATTAATGGGAATGTCATTAAAATTTGTTGAATGTACTTTGGGTGTTCATTATCGTGATGTTGATAAAGATGGAGTTGTGTATGGTGGTCCAATGTATTACTTAAGCAAAGGGCTCAAAGAAAAAGGCTTTGCAACTTTAGGTAAAATATCAGCAGTTTTATTTGCTATTTTTTGTATCGGAGGATCCTTTGGAGGAGGTAATGCAGCACAAGCAAATCAAGCAGCTATAGTTTTAAAAGATTTACTAGGATTTGAATCAACATTTGCCGGTGCTGTTATTGGGATTATTCTTGCCGTTGTTGTTGGAATTATAATTATAGGAGGTATAAAAAGAATAGCTTCTGTTACTGAAAAAATTGTTCCATTTATGGCTTTATTATATATACTTGCTTGTGTCTACATACTAGGTATAAATTTTAGTTTTATTGATGATGCATTTGCTCTAATTTTTAGAGAAGCTTTTAATCCAACTGCAATCGGTGTTGGAGGAATAATTGGTGTTCTAATGGTAGGATTCAGAAGAGCAGCCTTTTCAAATGAAGCTGGTGTAGGTTCTGCATCTATAGCTCACTCAGCTGTAAAAACTAAATACGCTGCATCTGAAGGTTTAGTAGCTTTACTAGAACCCTTTATTGACACAGTTGTTATATGTACTTTGACAGCACTAGTAATAATTACATTTAATTCAACAGGTGTATTTGCCTATGGTGGAGAAGGTGGTGTTATGATTGATGGGGTTATGTATGAAGGAGCTGGAATTACATCAAAAGCATTTGCTGAATATATACCATTTTCAGATATATTTTTGACAGTTGCAGTTGTGTTGTTTGCAGTTTCAACTATGATATCCTGGTCGTATTATGGTCTTCAGTCATGGAAATATTTATTTGGAAGAGGTGAAAAATCTGATTTAACATATAAACTATTATTTCTTTCATTTGTTATTATCGGATCTGCTGCAAGTATGAATTCAATATGGGCGTTTTCAGATGCAATGATTTTTGCAATGGTTTTCCCAAACATGGTTGGACTCTACTTGTTATTTCCAGTAGTTAAAAAGCAATTAAATAAATATCTTGAAGCTATTAAGAAATAATTCTTTTGGCATTTTTTTTGTTTTATTTTAAATATGAATACAAAATCAGCTCATCAAAATCTAAGTTATAATAAAGAGTCAATCAATTTGATTGAAAGTAGTGCTAAGGATTTTTCACTCCAATATATTCAACCATATGTTATGGATTGGGATGAAAGTCAGCACTTCCCTAAAGAAGTTCTTAATAAAGCAGGTGAGTATGGTTTTATGGGTATGTTAGTACCTGAAATTTATGGAGGTTCTGGTTTTGGTTATCATGAATATGTTGCGTCAATTGTTGAAATTTCTAAAATTGATCCATCAATTGGTCTTTCAGTAGCTGCACACAATTCTCTATGTACAAATCATATCTTAAAATTTGGAAATGAAGATCAAAAAAGTAAATGGTTACCAAATCTAGCTTCGGGAAAACATATTGGTGCATGGGGACTAACTGAGCCTAACACAGGTTCAGATGCTAGTAAAATGGCATCAACTGCTACAAGAAAAGGAAGCAAATGGGTTTTGAATGGCACTAAGAATTTTATAACTCACGGTAAATCGGGTGATGTTGCAGTTGTGATCTTTAGAACTGGTCCTGTTGGAGAAAAAAATAACTCAACAGCATTTGTTATTGAAAGAGGTACTAGAGGTTTTGAAGCTGGAAAAAAGGAAAATAAGCTTGGAATGCGAGCCTCTGAAACAGCTGAAATGATATTCCAAGATTGTATTATTGATGATTCAAATAGACTTGGTGAAGTTGGTGAAGGTTTTAAGCAATCTATGAAAATTTTAGATGGTGGAAGAATTTCAATTGCTGCACTTTCTTTAGGAATTGCAAAGGGGGCATACGAAGCTTCCCTAAAGTATTCTAATGAAAGAATTCAGTTTGGAAAGCCTATAAGTTCATTTCAAGCGATTTCATTTAAATTGGCAGACATGGCAACTGAAATTCAAGCAGCAGAATTATTAATAAGGAATGCATCTGATAAAATTAACAACTTAGAGCCAATGACTCTTGAAAGTGCAATGTGTAAGCTTTTTGCATCAGAACTTTGTGTTAAAATTTCCAATGAAGCTGTTCAAATATTTGGAGGTTATGGATACATTAAGGATTTTCCCGTTGAGAAATATTTAAGAGATTCCAAGCTTTGCACAATTGGAGAAGGTACTAGTGAGATTCAAAAACTAGTTATTTCAAGAAAAATTTTATCTAAATAAGTTATATTTTCATTTTTATTTATAGATTTGCCAGGCAAAAAACTATTATATGTTAATTATACCTGTTAAAGAAGGAGAAAGTATCGATAAAGCCCTTAAGAGATTTAAAAGAAAGTTTGATAAAACTGGAGCATTAAAGTCATTAAGAGAAAGACAAGCTTTTACCAAACCCTCAGTAAAAAACAGAAACAAATTTATCAAAGCTGCTCACGTCCAAAAGCTAAGAGATAAAGAAAATCAATAAAAAAATTAACTTTGTTTAGATAGGATCTTTATGTATCTAAGCGATTTTAAGAATTTTATTGAGTCCGAAAAAAAATACTCTAAACATACTGTTAGTGCTTACGTTAATGATCTTGAAGAATTCAATAAATTCTTGAACACAAACAGCGTGAAATTGAACGAAAAATTAAATTATTCTTTTGTAAGACAATGGATTGTTGAATTATCAGAGAATGGCTTATCAACCAGATCTATTAATAGAAAAATCTCTTCTTTAAAATCATATTTTAATTTTTTAATTGCTATTAATAAGCTTAATGTTTCTCCGTTAAAGCTTCACAGAAACTTAAAAGTTGACCCCAAGATTATAATACCTTTTAATGAAAGAGAAATGGATAAGGTTTTTGAAATATTTAATAATAATTCAGGTAAATTAGATAGAGATTTTCTAATTATTGAAATTTTATATTCAACTGGAATAAGAAGAGATGAATTAATAAATTTAAAATTTGAAGACATTTATTTTGAACAAGGTCTTATTAAAGTTTTAGGAAAGAGAAATAAAGAAAGATTAGTCCCTGTTTTACCAAATCTTTTATCAAAAATTAAAAAGTATAGTTCAAATAATTCTATTAATAGTTATTTGTTTAAATCTAAAAATGGTAAAAAAATTAGTCCATCTACAATATATAGAATCGTAAAAAAATATTTTAGACAAATTTCATCTAAAAATAAAATTAGTCCACATGTTTTAAGACATTCGTTTGCAACTCACATGATAAATAATGGTGCAGATATAAACTCAGTTAAAGAAATTCTTGGTCATTCATCGTTAGCTTCAACTCAAATTTATACCAAAATCAAAGTGCCTAAAATGCTAAATGACTACATGTTAAATCATCCGAGGGAAAAGAGATAAAATAAAATCAAGATTTTTTTTTTAGAAAAAAATAATTAAATACATTTGCCTTCGCTAAAATCGCCGATGTAGCTCAGCTGGCTAGAGCAGCTGATTTGTAATCAGCAGGTCGTGGGTTCGAGTCCCTCCATCGGCTCTGATTTTAGGGGAGATACTCAAGCGGCCAACGAGGACAGACTGTAAATCTGTTGGTTTATACCTTCGCAGGTTCGAATCCTGCTCTCCCCACAAAACTACCAGCGGGAGTAGCTCAGTTGGTAGAGCGTCAGCCTTCCAAGCTGAATGTCGCCGGTTCGAACCCGGTCTCCCGCTCAACCTTTAAGCCGATGTAGCTCAGGGGTAGAGCGTTTCCTTGGTAAGGAAAAGGTCCGGAGTTCAACTCTCCGCATTGGCTCTTATCCTTCTTTTAAATCCTTTTCAATGTCTCTTTCTACAGTCTTTAAATATTTGGATCTTTTTTTATCTGACACAAAAGGAACTGACCAAAATTGTTTTGTTTTAGTAAATAGCGAAATTCTCCATCCGAATACAAAAGTATATACACCCATTACAAGTCTTAATTTAACAGAATTGACATAAAGTGTTAGAACTGGAAGAGCAGGAGCTCCGTGAGTTATGTAAGTCCTTATCTTTTTCTTTGACAAGAATGGAACGGGATATGCATAAGTTTTCGTAATATTTTGAAATTTATATGCAAAACCTGGCGTAAAAACTTCATCAAAAAAAACTTCTAATCTTGGTGTAAGTCTAAACCACCATACGGGTGAAATTATATAAATTCTATTTGACCATCTTACTAAGTCTTGATATCGCTTAATAAGTTTTGTTCTGGGTCTGTTGTAACTATCTCTATATAAATCAATTATTTCAATAGACTGATTTTTAGCTGAATTTATTTTGTCAGTTACAGTTTTAAAAATTCCGTTATAGCAAAAGGAAGATTTGTCAGGATGACCTATTATTACCAAATTATTCATATCCATTAAGAGCAAACCTGATGCCAAACAACTGTTGCATGATTTTTGAATAATTTATTTATATGAAAAATTTTATATTAAATTATTATCCTATCATACTAGCTTTCATTTCATTTTTACTTTCTGTTAGCTTATGGTTCACGGGCAATAAATTAGAAGGAATTTTTGTTGGTATATGGGTTCCATCAATACTTGCATTTTCCATAGCGATCAGACAAAGAAGAAATGATTTAAATAAAAATTAAAGTGGACTTATTATTATTTATTGTCGGTTTCATTATTTTCGTTATTTACTTAACCTGTCTTGTATATGTAATTACAACCCAAAATAAAATTCAACAAAAAAATGAACTTGAAGATCCAGAGCTTAATAACTAAAATAATTTATGTAGCAATTTTTGTAATTATTCATATTTCGTGTGAATATGAAGAATATGAAAGGTCTGAAGAAAGTAAACCTTTAGCTGAATGTATTAATGGTCATGCAAAATTTGAACTCAATGGAGTTAGTTATGAATATGATTGTAGTGGTTATGAATTAATGGGTTATGTTTCTTTGGAAGAAATGGATGCTAGCTCAGGTAATGATTGTTGGGGATGGACTGACCCTCAAACTGGAAAAGAGTATGCTCTTATGGGGCTTGATAACGGCACTGGAATTATTGATATTTCAAATCCAAAAGAACCTCAATATTTAGGTAAAATTCCTACCGCAACTGTAAATAGTTCTTGGAGAGATATCAAGGTTTATAAAGATCATGCTTTTGTTGTTAGCGAAGCTGATGGTCATGGTTTACAGATATTCGATCTCACAAAACTTAGAGGGTTAGAATCTAAACAAATTCATAATCCTGATGTTTTATACAGCGGATATGGTCAGGCGCACAACATTGCAATTAATGAAGACTCAGGTCGAGCTTACACTGCTGGTGCAAGGGGAAAAGGATTACATATTCTAAATATTTCCGATCCCAAAAATCCAATTTTAGAGCTTGAATTTCCTGAAAACGGATATACTCATGATGCTCAAATTATTAACTACAAAGGTCCAGATTCAGATCATCAAGGCAAGGAAATATTTATTGGCAGTAATGAAGATAGGGTTGTTTTTGTTGATGTATCTAATAAGTCTGAACCACTCCTTTTAAGTACTTTTTTTTATGACCACCAGTACACTCATCAATCGTGGTTAACTTTAGATCATAAATATTTGTTAATGGGTGATGAACTTGATGAATTGAGTTCTAATGGTGAATTGGTTAACAAGACAAGAACAATTATAGTCGATTTGTCTGATCTTGATAATCCTGTTTCACATTTTGATTACATGGCTGATACTGATGCAATTGATCATAATGGATATGTAAACGGAAGTAATTTTTATTTAGCAAGTTATACTTCTGGTTTAAGAGTTATTGATATTGTTAATATTTCACAAAAAAATATAAAAGAAGTTGGCTTTTTTGATACTCACAATGATCATGACCACTCTGGTAAGCCAAACCCAATGCAGCCTAGAAATTCTGATCCGGGAGATCATGAAGGTAAAAAAGGTAAAAATATTGAAGCGTTTAATGGGGCTTGGAGTGTTTATCCTTTTTTCAAGAGTGAAAATATAATAATTAGTGACATAAATTCAGGATTATTCATTGTCAGAAAATCCTCATTTTAATTAATTTTTTTAATACTCAAAAAATCAATGCATAAAAAAAATAAATAAATACAGTTTTATTCCATAAAATTGTTATATTTGCGCGCATTTAAAAAACTAAAAAATCTAAAATTATGGCTAAGGAAACTTTTGATCGTTCCAAACCGCATTTAAATATCGGTACAATTGGACACGTAGATCACGGTAAAACTACCCTTACAGCTGCTATCACTACGGTACTAGCTAAACAAGGTCTTTCTGAACTTAAGAGTTTTGATCAAATTGACAATGCTCCAGAGGAAAAAGAAAGAGGAATCACAATCAACACATCTCATGTTGAATATCAAACTGCTAACAGACACTATGCTCACGTAGATTGTCCTGGACACGCAGATTATGTAAAAAATATGGTTACTGGTGCTGCTCAAATGGACGGTGCAATTCTTGTTGTTGCTGCAACTGACGGCCCAATGCCACAAACTAGAGAACACATATTACTAGGAAGACAGGTTGGTATTCCAAGAATTGTTGTGTTTTTAAATAAAGCTGACCAAGTTGATGATGATGAATTACTTGAGTTAGTTGAAATGGAAGTTAGAGATTTATTAAACTTCTACGAATATGATGGTGATAATGGTCCTGTTATCCTAGGATCTGCTTTAGGAGCTTTGAATGGTGAAGAAAAATGGGTTGAAACAGTTACTAAACTAATGGAAGCTGTTGATACTTGGATTGAATTACCTAAAAGAGATGTTGATAAAGATTTCTTAATGCCTATCGAAGATGTATTTTCAATTACAGGTAGAGGAACTGTAGCAACTGGTAGAATTGAAACAGGTGTTGCCAATACTGGTGATACTGTTGATATAATTGGTATGGGAGCTGAAAAACTTTCTTCTACTGTAACAGGTGTAGAAATGTTTAGAAAAATATTAGATAGAGGTGAAGCTGGAGATAATGTAGGTATTCTTTTAAGAGGTATTGAGAAAACTGATATCAGAAGAGGTATGGTAATTTGTAAGCCTGGATCTGTTAAACCACATGCTAAATTTAAAGCTGAAGTTTATATCCTTAAAAAAGAAGAAGGAGGTAGACATACACCATTCCACAATAACTATAGACCTCAGTTTTACGTAAGAACAACTGATGTTACAGGAAATATTGAGCTTCCAAGTGGAGTTGAAATGGTAATGCCTGGTGATAACCTAACAATAACTGTTGAACTTATTTCTCCAATCGCATGTAGTGTTGGATTAAGGTTTGCTATCCGTGAGGGTGGTAGAACAGTAGGTGCTGGTCAGGTAACTGAAATTTTAGATTAATATTACCAAATGAGTGAGCCTTGTGCTCACTCATTTTTGGTTGACTGGTAAGTCTCTTTACACACGGGTTTAGCTCAGTTGGTAGAGCACTGGTCTCCAAAACCAGGTGTCGGGAGTTCGAGTCTCTCAACCCGTGCAACAAATATTATGGGAAGCATTTTAAATTACATAAAAGAATCATTTAATGAACTTAGAGATCATGTTACATGGACTCCTATTGTTGAGCTTCAAAGAATGACTTTGGTAGTTTTGGTGTTTTCTGTAATCTTTGCTTTGATAATTTGGGCAGCAGATTCTATCCTTTCCGAGATTTTTAAACTTTATTTTCAATTTGTATAATTTATGACGGAGACTGTAGAAAAAAAGTGGTATGTGATCAGAGGAATCAGTGGTCAAGAAAATAAGATCAAGGATTACATTGAGAGTGAAGTTAACAGATTGAATATTTCTGAATTTGTTGAGGATGTAATCGTTCCAACTCAAAAAGTTGTTCAAATTAGAAATGGTAAAAAGGTAAGTAAGGAAAAAGTATATTTTCCTGGCTATATTATGATAAAGGCAAATTTAACTGGAGAAATTCCCCACATTATTAGATCATTCCCAAATATTTTAGGTTTTTTAGGTGAAACTAAAGGTGGAGATCCAGTTCCGTTAAGATCAAATGAAGTCAGTAGAATGCTTGGTAAAGTTGATGAGTTATCAATGGAAGGTGAGAATATAGCTATTCCATTTACTGTTGGTGAGAATATAAAAGTAATTGATGGTCCTTTTAATGGATTTAATGGAAATATTGAAAAAGTTAATGAAGAAAAAAGGAAACTTGAAGTTATGGTTAAGATTTTTGGTAGAAAGACTCCATTGGAGCTTTCGTATATGCAAGTAGAGAAAATTTAAATGTTACATATATAAATCATTTTTGAGTCGCTTCCAAACTCGAAAATAAAATATTTATTAATGGCAAAAGAAGTACAAAAAGTTTTAAAGTTACAGATTAGAGGAGGTGCTGCAAATCCATCTCCACCAGTAGGTCCTGCATTAGGAGCAGCTGGTGTTAATATTATGGAGTTTTGTAAGCAATTTAATGCTAGAACGCAAGATAAACCTGGGAAAGTTGTTCCAGTAGTTGTATCTGTTTATGCAGATAAATCGTTTGAGTTTGTTGTCAAAACACCACCTGCTGCTGCTCAGTTACTTGAAGCTGCTAAGATTAAGAAAGGTTCAGGTGAACCGAATAGAAGTAAAGTTGCTTCTGTTACGTGGGATCAAATCAGAACAATTGCAGAAGATAAAATGGTAGACTTAAATGCTTTTACTGTTGAATCTGCAATGAAAATGATTGCCGGTACTGCTAGGTCAATGGGGTTAAATGTTAAAGGTCAATCACCTTTTTAAAATTATTATTATGGCAAAATTGACAAAAAACAGAAAAGAGTCTATTTCTAAATTTGACAGAGATATGTTATATAGTCTTGAAGAAGCATCAAAAATTGTTAAGGATTTTCCTAAACTTAAATTTGATTCATCTGTAGATATCGCTGTGAATTTAGGTGTAGACCCCAAAAAAGCAGATCAAAATATTAGAGGGGTTGTAACTCTTCCTAATGGAACTGGTAAAGATGTTAAAGTTTTAGCATTAGTCACACCTGATAAAGAAGATGAAGCTAAAAAAGCTGGAGCTGACATGGTTGGTTTGGATGATTATATCAAAAAAATCAAAGATGGTTGGACAGATGTTGACGTAATAATTACCATGCCAAGTGTTATGGGTAAATTAGGTCCCCTTGGTAAAATTTTAGGTCCAAGAGGTTTAATGCCAAATCCAAAAACTGGCACAGTAACAATGAATGTTGGTAAAGCTGTTCAAGAAGTAAAAGCTGGTAAAATAGATTTCAAAGTTGATAAAAATGGAATTATACATGTTTCTATTGGTAAAATTTCATTCGATGCGAATAAAATAAAAGAAAATGCATCAGAAGTTTTGCTAGTACAATGAGTCCAGGAATAAAGATTGACACTAATACTATTTAAAATGACTAGAGAAGAAAAAGCAAATATGATTGAATCTATCAAGACTAATCTTGATACAAATTCCACTATATATTTAACAGATTGCTCTGGCCTTGATGCTGATACAACTTCTAAATTGAGAAGAGCTTGTTTCAAATCAAATATTAAAATGTCTATTGTTAAAAATACTTTATTGTTTAAAGCTATGGAAGCAGTAGATAAAGATTTTGGTGAGTTAAAGTCAGTCTTAAAAGGCAATACAGCACTAATGTTTTCTGAAGTTGGAAATGCTCCTGCTAAGGTTATTAAAAACTTTAGAAAAAAATCAGAAAAACCGATTTTAAAAGGTGCATTTGTAGAAGAATCAATCTATTTAGGAGATGATTTCTTAGACACATTAGTAGATATTAAATCTAAGGAGGAGCTAATTGGAGAAATTATAACACTTCTTCAGTCTCCAACTAAGAATTTAATTTCAGCTCTAAAATCGAGTGGAAGTACAATCAGTGGTGTTTTAAAAACACTTTCTGAAAAAAATGAAAATAATTAATATAACTTAAATTACATAAAATGGCAGATTTAAAAGATTTTGCAGAAAAATTAGTAAACTTAACAGTAAAAGAAGTAAACGAACTTGCTGATATTCTTAAGGAAGAATATGGTATCGAACCTGCAGCAGCAGCAGCAGTTGTCGCTGGCCCAGCTGCCGGTGGTGGTGCTGGAGAAGCAGCTGAAGAAAAATCAGAATTTACTGTTGTTCTTAAAGCAGCAGGTGGCTCAAAGCTAGCTGTTGTTAAATTAGTTAAAGAACTTACAGGCCTTGGCTTAAAAGAAGCTAAAGAGCTTGTAGATAACGCACCAAGTAACATTAAAGAAGATGTTGCTAAAGACGAAGCTGAAGGTATTAAAACTTCACTTGAAGAAGCTGGTGCGGAAGTGGAGCTTAAATAAATAAGCTCTGCTTCATCATATTTAAGTCTTGACAATTCAAGACTTACTTAAACTGTTCTTTAACTAAAAATAAATTAATGAGTACATCAAATAGAAAAAATTTTGCAAGTTCATCAGACACTCCAAATTACCCTGATTTTCTTGACATTCAAGTAAAGTCATTCAGAGATTTTTTTCAATTAGAAACTAAATCTGATGAAAGAAGTGATGAGGGTCTTTATAAGACTTTTTTAGAAAATTTCCCAATTTCTGATGCTAGAAATCAATTCGTATTAGAATTTTTGGATTATTTTGTTGATCCTCCAAGATATTCAGTTCACGAATGTATTGAAAGAGGTTTAACATATAGCGTTCCTTTAAAAGCTAGATTAAAATTATACTGTACTGATCCTGAACATGAAGATTTTGAAACAATAGTTCAAGATGTTTACTTGGGTGTAATACCTTATATGACTGCTAGTGGAACATTTATAATTAATGGTGCAGAAAGAGTAGTTGTTTCTCAATTACATAGATCTCCTGGGGTTTTCTTTGGTCAGTCTTTTCATGCCAACGGTACTAAGTTATATTCTGCTAGAGTAATACCGTTTAAAGGATCATGGATTGAATTCGCATCTGATATAAATGGTGTGATGTACGCATACATCGATAGAAAAAAGAAATTACCAGTAACAACACTATTAAGATCTATTGGTTATGAAAGAGACAAGGATATTTTAGAAATTTTTGATCTTGCTGAGGAGGTAAAAGTGTCCAAAGCTGCGTTAAAGAAATTAGCTGGTAGAAAATTAGCAGCAAGAGTTCTTAATACCTGGTATGAGGATTTTGTTGATGAAGATACTGGAGAAGTAATTTCTATTGAAAGAAATGAAGTTGTTTTAGATAGAGATACAGTAATTGATAAAGAAAATATTGAATTAATTATTGAATCAAATACTAAAACTATTTTACTTAATAAGAATGAAGGAGAGGGTAATGAATATTCTGTAATCTTAAATACTTTACAGAAGGATCCTACTAATTCAGAAAAAGAAGCTGTTGAACATGTTTATCGTCAACTTAGAAATGCTGAGCCGCCAGATGAAGAAACAGCCAGAGGAATTATTGATAAATTGTTTTTCTCAGACCAAAGATATAATCTTGGCGAAGTAGGTAGATATAGAATGAATAAAAAATTAGGTTTAGACATTAGAACAGTTGGTGAACAATTATCTGGTCAATTTGGAGTTGGTCTTTCCAGAATGGCAAGAACAATTAGAGAAAGAATGAATGTTAGAGATAATGAAGTTTTTACTCCAATTGACTTAATTAATGCTAAAACTTTATCCTCTGTTATAAATACATTTTTTGGAACTAACCAGTTATCTCAGTTTATGGATCAAACAAATCCATTAGCTGAATTAACTCATAAAAGAAGACTCTCTGCGTTAGGACCTGGAGGTTTATCTAGAGAAAGAGCAGGTTTTGAAGTAAGAGATGTTCACTACACACATTATGGTAGATTATGTCCAATTGAAACACCTGAGGGTCCAAATATTGGTTTAATATCTTCTTTGAGTGTTTTTGCAAAAGTTAACAACCTAGGTTTTATTGAAACACCATATAGAAAAGTTGTTGATGGAAAAATTGATATAAAAAATTACCAATATCTATCTGCTGAAGAGGAAGAAGGTAAACTTATCACACAAGCTAATATAAATAGAGATAAAGACGGTAAAATTTTAGCTGATAAAGTTATTGCTAGATTAGAAGCTGATTATCCTGTTGTTGATCCTAAGCAAGTTGATTATATTGATGTTGCACCTAATCAGATTGCTTCTATATCTGCGTCACTGATTCCATTCCTAGAACATGATGATGCAAACAGAGCTCTTATGGGATCTAATATGATGCGTCAGTCTGTCCCTTTAATGAAACCTGAATCTCCTATTGTTGGAACTGGTCTTGAGAAACAAGTTGCTTCTGACTCAAGAGTTCTTTTAAATGCTGATATGGACGGTGAAGTCACTTACGTTGACTCACAAAAAATTATAATCAAATATAAAATGTCTGAAGAGGACAAATTAACTTCTTTTGACTCTGAAGAAAAAACTTACTCCCTTGTCAAGTTTAGAAAAACTAATCAAGGCACTTGCATTAACTTAAAACCAATCGTTAAGAAAGGTCAGAAAGTTAAAAAAGGTCAAGTTCTTTGTGATGGTTATGCAACTCAAGAAGGTGAACTTGCATTAGGAAGAAATTTAAAAGTTGCTTTTATGCCATGGAAAGGGTATAATTTTGAAGATGCAATTGTAATTTCTGAAAAAGTTGTAAGAGACGATTATTTTACATCTGTTCACATAGATGAGTATTCTCTTGATGTTAGAGATACTAAACTCGGTATGGAAGAGTTAACAGGTGATATTCCAAATGTTAGTGAAGAAGCTACTAGTAATTTAGATGAAAATGGTATGATTAGAGTTGGAGCAGAAGTTAAATCAGGAGATATTTTAATTGGTAAAATTACACCTAAAGGTGAATCTGATCCTACACCTGAAGAAAAGTTGCTAAGAGCAATTTTTGGAGATAAAGCTGGTGATGTAAAAGACGCATCATTAAAAGCTCCTCCATCACTGAAAGGTGTTGTCATAGATAAAAAACTTTTTTCTAGAACTATAAAAGATAAAAGAAGAAGAGCTGATGACAAGGACTTATTAAAAAAACTTGAAATAAAATATGATTTACTGTTCAAGGAATTGAAAGATAAAATGGTTGGTAAACTTTACACTATTTTAAGTGGTAAAACATGTCAAGGTGTTTTCAATGATTTAGGAGAGGAAGTTATTCCTAAAGGAAAAAAATATTCTCAAAAAATCCTTAATGAAATTGATGATTACATTCATTTAACTGAAACCAATTGGAGTGTTGATAAAAAAGTTAATCAGTTAGCTTCATCATTACTTCATAATTTCAGAATTAAAGAAAATGATCTTCAAGGTATGTTAAGAAGAGAGAAATTTACAATTTCTGTTGGTGATGAGTTACCTGCTGGTATAATGAAAATGGCTAAAGTTTATGTTGCTAAGAAGAGAAAATTAAAGGTAGGGGATAAAATGGCTGGTCGTCATGGTAATAAAGGAATTGTTGCAAGAATTGTGCGTCAAGAAGACATGCCTTTCTTAGAAGATGGAACACCAGTTGATATAGTCCTTAATCCCCTTGGAGTACCATCTAGGATGAATATTGGCCAAATTTATGAGACTGTATTAGGATGGGCAGGTCAAAAACTAGGTAGAAAATTTTCAACTCCAATTTTTGACGGAGCCACCCTAGACGAAATTAATACACTCACTGACGAAGCAGGTGTACCTAGATTTGGACACACCTATTTATATGATGGTGGAACTGGTGAAAAATTTGATCAAGCTGCAACTGTAGGTGTTATATACATGCTTAAACTTGGACATATGGTTGATGATAAAATGCATTCAAGATCAATTGGTCCATATTCTTTAATTACTCAGCAACCGCTTGGTGGAAAAGCTCAATTTGGTGGACAAAGATTTGGAGAAATGGAAGTTTGGGCTTTAGAAGCTTATGGCGCGTCAAGTACATTACAAGAAATTTTAACAATTAAATCTGATGATGTAATTGGTAGAGCAAAAGCTTATGAAGCTATTGTTAAAGGCGAAAGAATGCCAGATGCTGGTTTACCAGAATCATTTAACGTTCTAATGCATGAACTCAAAGGTTTAGGATTAGATATAAGACTAGAAGAATAAAATACAATCTCATATATGGAAATCAATAAAACAAAAAAATTTAATAAAATTTCTATAGGTTTAGCTTCTCCAGAAACTATTCTTTCATCATCAAGAGGTGAAGTTTTAAAGCCAGAAACTATTAATTATAGAACTCACAAACCTGAAAGAGATGGTTTATTCTGTGAAAGAATTTTTGGTCCGGTTAAAGACTACGAATGTGCCTGTGGAAAATATAAAAGGATAAGATATAAAGGAATTGTATGTGATAGATGTGGTGTGGAAGTAACTGAAAAAAAAGTTAGAAGGGATAGAGTTGGTCACATTAACTTAGTTGTTCCTGTTGCTCACATATGGTATTTTAGATCTCTACCAAATAAAATTGGTTATCTTCTAGGTCTTCCAACAAAAAAGTTGGATATGATCATCTATTATGAAAGATATGTAGTAGTTCAACCTGGACTTGCTGTAGATGCTGAGGGTAATCCATTAAATAAAATGGATTTCTTAACTGAGGAAGAGTATTTAAATATAATGGAAACTCTTCCAGCAGAAAATCAATTTCTTGAAGATTCTGATCCAAATAAATTTATTGCTAAAATGGGTGCAGAGTGTTTGATTGAGTTATTATCTAGAATTGATTTAGATGATCTTTCTTATGAATTAAGACATAAAGCGAATAACGAAACTTCTAAACAAAGAAAAACAGAAGCTCTAAAGAGACTTCAAGTAGTTGAATCTTTGAGAGAAGGTAATTTAAATAAAGAGAATAGACCAGAGTGGATGATTTTAAAAGTTATTCCTGTTATTCCGCCTGAACTTAGGCCACTTGTTCCGCTTGATGGTGGAAGATTTGCCACTTCTGACTTAAATGATTTATACAGAAGAGTTATTATTAGAAATAATAGATTAAAGAGACTTGTTGAAATTAAGGCACCTGAAGTTATTTTAAGAAATGAAAAAAGGATGCTACAAGAGTCTGTTGATTCTTTATTTGACAATACAAAAAAATCATCTGCTGTTAAAACTGAGGCGAATAGACCTCTAAAATCTTTATCTGATTCATTAAAAGGAAAACAAGGTAGATTTAGACAAAATTTACTAGGTAAAAGAGTTGATTACTCTGCTCGATCTGTTATTGTAGGAGGTCCAACTCTAAAGCTTTATGAATGTGGAATTCCAAAAGATATGGCAGCAGAATTATACAAACCTTTCATTGTAAAAAAATTGATCGAGAGAGGAATTGTTAAAACTGTAAAATCCGCAAAAAAAATTATTGATAAAAGAGAACCTTTAGTTTGGGATATTTTAGAGAATGTTTTAAAAGGGCATCCTGTTTTATTAAACAGAGCTCCTACACTGCATAGACTAGGAATTCAAGCTTTTCAACCTATACTGATTGAAGGTAAAGCTATTCAAGTACACCCTTTAGTTTGTACAGCATTTAATGCAGACTTTGACGGTGATCAAATGGCTGTGCATTTACCACTAGGACCTGAGGCAATTCTTGAGTCCCAACTATTAATGCTAGCTTCTCACAATATACTAAATCCAGCTAATGGATCACCTATTACTGTTCCATCTCAGGATATGGTTTTGGGTCTTTATTATATGACTAAAGAGAAAAAATCTACAAAAACTGAAAAGGTTAAGGGTGAAGGTTTAGTTTTTTATTCAAGCGAAGAAGTAAATATTGCGTATAACGAAAATAAAGTAGACCTCAATGCTTCTATCAAAGTTAAGGTTAATGATTTAGATGAAAATAATGAACTTAAAACTAAATTGATTGAAACTACAGTTGGAAGAGTTTTATTTAATGAAGTTGTTCCTGAAAAAGCAGGTTTTATTAATCAAGTATTAAATAAAAAATCATTAAGAGGAATTATTGGTGATATACTTAAGATGACTAGTGTTCCTGAAACAGCTGAGTTTTTAGATAAAATTAAGGATATGGGATTCACTTTTGCTTTCAAAGGTGGATTGTCTTTTAGTTTAGGTGACATTATTATCCCTGAAGAAAAAGTTAATATGATTGATTCTGCAAATAAAGACGTGGATTCAATTATAGCTAACTATAATATGGGATTAATAACTAATAATGAGAGATATAATCAAGTTATTGATGTATGGACATCATCTAATGCCGCATTGACTGAGCTTGCTATGAAAAGAATTAGAGAAGATCAACAAGGTTTTAATTCTGTATACATGATGCTTGATTCTGGTGCAAGGGGGTCAAAAGAACAAATCAGACAGTTGACAGGTATGAGAGGTCTTATGGCTAAACCAAAAAAAGCTAGTGCTGGTGGAGGTGAAATTATTGAAAACCCAATCTTATCTAACTTTAAGGAAGGATTATCAATTCTTGAATATTTTATATCCACTCATGGTGCTAGAAAAGGTCTTGCAGATACTGCCTTAAAAACTGCTGATGCTGGTTATCTTACTAGAAGATTAGTTGATGTAGCACAAGATGTAATTGTTAATATTGATGATTGTAGCACTTTAAGAGGTGTGACTGTCGAAGCACTAAAAAAGAACGAAGAGGTTGTAGAAACACTTGGAGAAAGAATATTAGGAAGAGTTTCGTTACATGATATTTATAATCCATTAAATCAAGAAATTGTAATTAATGCTGGTGAAGAAATAACTGAGGATATTGTTAAAATTATTGAAACTCTACCAATTGATAAAGTCGAAGTAAGATCTCCATTAACTTGTGAAGCTAAAAAAGGTATTTGTGCTAAATGTTATGGAAGAAATTTAGCTACAGGTAAAATGGTACAAATTGGTGAAGCTGTTGGAGTAATTGCCGCTCAATCAATTGGAGAACCTGGTACACAGTTGACACTTAGAACATTCCATGTTGGTGGTATCGCTGGTAACATTTCTGAGGAAAACAAACTTGTCTCTAAATTTGATGGGATTACTGAGATTGAGGACTTAAAGACAGTTAAAACTAAAGACAACGAAGGTAATGATATTGATTTAGTATTATCTAGAACTTGTGAAATAAAAGTTTTAGATGCAGATTCTGGAATTGTATTAAGTTCAAATGTTATACCTTATGGATCATCAATTTTTGTAAAAAATAACAAGAAAATTAAGAAAGATGATGTAATATGTTCATGGGATCCATATAATGGTGTAATTATATCTGAGTTTGGAGGTAAAGTTGAATATGAAAATATTGAGCAAGGTATCACTTATCAGGTTGAAATTGATGAACAAACTGGATTTAAACAGAAAGTAATTTCTGAGTCAAGAAATAAAAAATTAATTCCAACATTATTAATTAATGATAGTAAAGGTAAAAACGTAAGAACCTATAATTTACCAGTAGGAGCTCAAATCATTGTTGATGATGGTGAAAAAGTTGAACAAGGAAAAATACTTGTTAAAATACCTAGAAAATCTGCTAAATCTGGTGATATCACAGGTGGTCTTCCTAGAGTTACTGAATTGTTTGAAGCTAGAAATCCATCTAATCCTGCAATTGTAAGTGAAATTGATGGAGTTGTAAGTTTCGGTAAAATCAAAAGAGGAAACAGAGAGATAATTATTGAATCTAAAACTGGTGAAATAAAAAAGTATTTAGTTAAATTATCTAATCAAATTTTAGTTCAAGAAAATGATTTTGTAAAAGCAGGTATGTCTTTATCTGATGGTGCAATGACCCCTAACGATATATTAAATATTAAGGGACCTTCAGCTGTTCAGCAGTATCTTGTTAACGAAGTACAAGAGGTATACAGATTGCAAGGTGTAAAAATCAACGATAAACACTTTGAAGTTTTAATACGACAAATGATGCAAAAAGTTCAAATTCAAGACTCAGGTGATACAACTTTCTTAGAGAATCAAATAGTTCATAAGAATGAATTTATTTCTGAGAATGACCAATTGTATGGTCAAAAAGTAATTGAATCTGTTGGTGATTCTCAAAACTTAAAAGAAGGTCAAATTGTTTCAGCTAGAGAGCTTAGAGATGAAAATTCGATTTTAAAGAGAGAAGACAAGGAACTTGTTGTTGCTAGAGATGCTGTAAATGCTACAGGTTTCCCAATTTTACAGGGAATAACAAGGGCATCACTTCAAACAAAATCATTTATTTCAGCTGCTTCTTTCCAAGAAACCACAAAAGTTCTTAATGAGGCTGCTGTTAATGGAAAAGTAGATAGTTTAGAAGGTCTTAAAGAAAATGTTATTGTTGGTCACAAAATTCCAGCAGGTACTGGAAACAGAGAATATGATGATGTAATTGTAGGATATGTTGATGAATATGAAGAGTTATTAGAAAGCAAAAGAATTAGATTTGGAGAAGATGAGTGATAAAGCAAAAAAAAATCAGAATATCAATATTGAACTTGATGATTCCATATCTCAAGGAATTTATTCAAATCTGGTTGTTGTAAATCACTCTCCTACTGAATTTGTTCTGGACTTTATAAATGTCATGCCAGGTATTCCAAAGGCTAAAGTTAGATCGAGAATTATTTTAACACCGGAGCATACAAAAAAATTTATTAAGGCTTTAAGTGATAATCTTATTAAATACGAGTCCATCAATGGACCAGTTAAAGATTTTAAAAAAGAGATGATTCCGTTGAACTTTGGTCCTAAAGGTGAAGCATAGTTTTAAAATTCAGATTTTTCATAAAACAAAATTTTATCAAACTTTTGTTTTGTATTAAGAAGAGTAAAATCACTATCTGCAAGAAACACCATTTTATCTTCTTTATCAAAAGCTATGAATTTATTCTTATGAATTAAAAACTCATTGAGTTGTTTCTTATCAGAATTTTTTTCATCAATCCAACATGCTTTTCTAATATTTACGTTTTCATAACTACACTTAGCACCATATTCATGTTCTAATCTATATTTAATAACATCAAATTGTAAAACACCTACTGTTCCAATAATTTTCCTTCCATTCAATTTTAAAGTAAATAATTGAGCAACACCTTCATCCATTAATTGTTTTATTCCTTTAGATAATTGTTTAGTTTTTAATGGATCATTATTGATAATATATTTAAAATGCTCAGGTGAAAAACTTGGAATTCCAATAAACTCTATTTCCTCACCTTCTGAGAATGAATCACCAATTTTAAAATTACCTGTATCGTGAACTCCTATGATATCACCTGGATAAGATTTCTCAATAATTTCCTTTTTGTCTGCAAAAAAAGAATTTGGACTACTAAATCTTATTTTCTTTTTCCCTCTTACATGGTAATACATACTGTTTCTTTTAAACTCACCCGAAACAATTTTAATAAAAGATAATCTATCTCTGTGTTTAGGATCCATATTTGCATGAATTTTAAATATAAAACCAGTAAATTTTTCTTCACTGGGATGTACTATCCTATTTTTAGATTCTTTATTTCCAGGGGGTGGCGCATATCTTGCAAAATATTCTAACATTAAATTAACACCAGAATTATGTAGAGCTGAACCAAAAAAAACAGGTTGAATTTCACAATTTAGATATTTATTATATTCAAATTTTGGATATATACCTTCAATAAGTTCTAAGTCTTCTTTTAATGATTTATTAATACTGTCATTAATTTTTGAAGAATCATTAATTATGGATTTGTATTCATATTTAGATTTATCATCATCATTAAATTGAACTTCAGATTTAACTAAATCTATTATTCCAGTATAATCGTAACCAATTCCAATTGGAAATGATATAGGTGATATATTAAACCCAAGTTTTTTTTCTAATTCATCCATTAAATCAAATGCATCTTTTCCTTCCCTATCGCATTTATTTACAAAAATCATTATTGGAATTTTTCTCATTTTGCAAACTTTTACAAGTTTTTCAGTTTGCTCCTCGACCCCTTTAGCAACATCAATAACAACGATTACACTATCTACAGCGGTTAAAGTTCTATATGTATCTTCAGCAAAATCTTTGTGTCCAGGTGTATCAAGAATATTAATTTTTTTATCTAAATAATTAAATGATAGTACTGATGTTGAAACTGATATTCCTCTTTGTTTTTCAATTTCCATGAAGTCACTAGTAGCAGCCTTTTTAATTTTATTTGATTTAACAGCACCTGCTTCATTAATAGCTCCACCATACAATAATAGTTTTTCAGTTAAGGTAGTTTTACCAGCATCTGGATGTGAAATTATTCCAAAAGTTCTCCTAAGGTTTATATTTTTATTTAAATTCATAAAACAGAAGCAAAAATAGCATCTTATTTGTATGTAAGATTGGTAATTAAATTAAATTTGTTAATGATGACAAACAGGGTGATTTTAGTTGATAAAGAAAATAATAAAATTGGAACTGAAGAAAAAATTCAAGCTCATTTAAAAAGTCTTTTACATAGAGCTTTTTCAATTTTTATTTTTAATGATAACAAAGAAATTTTACTTCAAAAAAGAGCTGAAAACAAATATCATTCTGGTTCATTATGGACCAATACTTGCTGTAGTCATCCATATGATGGTTTATCAACACTTGAATGCGCTGAAATCAGACTAGTTGAAGAAATGGGAATTAAAACAAAACTTGAAGAGATATTTTCTTTTATTTATAAAGAATCCTTTCAAAATGGCCTTACCGAATATGAATACGATCATGTTTTTTTTGGTAATTACTCATCAGATCCAATTCTAAACCCTGAAGAAGCATCTGAATTTAAGTGGATAAAAATAAATGATCTAAAAAATGATATTGACGAAAACCCAAATAGATATACTGCTTGGTTAAAAATTATGTTTACTAATTATTTTAAATTTTTTGAATCTTATGAAAATAACAATATGTAGAAGAAGTCATTTTAATGCAGCCCATAAGCTCTATAATAAATCTTGGTCAAAAGAAAAGAATCTAGAAGTATTTGGTAAATGTAGTTATGAAAATTATCACGGACATAACTATGAATTAATTGTAAAACTTTATGGAGAAATTAATGAAGAAACTGGAATGGTTATGGACTTAAGTGATCTTAAAAAGATAATTAAGCGAGAAGTTGAAGATAAGCTTGATCATAAAAATATTAATCTTGATATTGATTATTTTCATGATAAAATTCCTTCAACAGAAAATTTAGCAATATATATTTGGAATAGGCTAAATAATGCTATCAAAATTGATTGTAAACTAACTGTAGTTTTATACGAAACACATAGAAATTATGTGGAGTATTCAGGCTAATTCAACATTGATTCTAAAATTTTTGAATATTTAGAATTCTTAACACTAATATTTAATGATTTATAGATTGTATCTAAGATTTTATTAGATTCAATTAGATCAGTAACAGCAATATATGGTGATATCTCATAATCTTTGTTTCTTAATGCATAGTTAGCATTATGTAAAAATTGTCTTTTATTGAGTTGTATAAGTAAATTATCAACTTCTATTACACTATCATTTTGGTTATTTTTCTTAAACTCAAATGATTTTTTAATTAAATCAATTTTTTGGTCATTAAATTTTTTATTCACCCTAATGTATTCTCTTAGGATTGAATCATTTTTTGATCCAGTAACTTTAAGTTCATATCCATATTTATCAAGTGAAGTTTTTATCTTCATTTGACCTTTTTCAGCGAAAAATGTTAAAGAAAAAGGATCTTTAGATTGATTTGTATAAAGCTCTAAAAAAAGTAATTCTGGTTCATTCAATTCATTCTTAAAAATTATATTTTTTTCCCCACTAACATTAAATGAATCAATAGTAGAAAATACACTATCATTAATTTTACTTAGAACTAGTTTACCTTTTTTTAAATCCTTTATTTCTACATCCAGTATAAGTTCATTGCTATTTGAACATGATGCTAAAATAAGTGCAAGTAATAAAGCTTTGATTTTCATTGTTGACAAAACTATAAAAAAAACTACTTTATTAAATCAAAACTACGTTTAATAAAGTCTGTTAAATCTTCACCTTTTAAAAGGTTCTGTGAAAGTTTAGCCAAATCCATAGACTGTTTTATTAAACGCTCTCTTTTGTTTTTGGTTTTGATACTTAAAATATTTGAAATCAGATTACTATTTGTGTTAACAACAACATTGTAAATTTCAGGCATATTTCCGAACATACCTCCACCACCAGTTGCTTGCATATCTTTCATCCTTCTCATAAATTCTGGTTGTGTAATCATAAATGGAATTGTATCACTATCTAAAGCTTCTAATTGTAAGGTAAATTTTTCTTTAGGAATTATTTCTTCTAGATAACCTTTTAGTTTATCTTTTTGTTTATCATCAAGCTTTGAAATACTTTTCTCGTCTTTTTTTATAAGATTTTCTAGAGTGTCAGAATCAACTCTAGAAAATGAAATATTTTTTTCATTTGACTCTAATTTTTGAATAAGGTGACTGATTATTGGTGAGTCCAGTAATAAAACTTTATAACCTTTGCCTTTAGCTAGTTTTATATATGAATCTTGTTCCTTTAAATCAGTAGCATACAATATTATGGTTTTATCTTCTTTGTCAGTTTGATTTTCTTTAATCTCATTAATTAATTCATCAAATGTGAAATATTCATTGTCAGTTGAGGGATAAAGAGCGAAGTTTTTTGCTTTTTCATAGAATTTTTCTTCGCTTAACATTCCATATTCAATGATTACCTTTATGTCATTCCATTTTTCCTGAAACTTATCTCTTTCTTTCTTGAATATAGAATTAAGCTTATCAGCTACTTTTCTTGTTATGTAGTTTGTTATTTTTTTAACTGCAGAATCAACCTGTAAATAACTTCTTGAAACATTTAGAGGAATATCAGGTGAGTCTATAACACCTCTAAGCAATGTTAAAAATTCAGGGACTATTCCTTCTACATTATCTGTTACAAATACTTGATTTTGATATAATTGTATTTTATCTTTTTGAAGATTAATATCATTTGATATTTTAGGAAAATAAAGAATACCAGTTAAGTTAAAGGGATAGTCAACATTTAAATGAATATTGAATAAAGGATCTTCAAAATTCATAGGGTAAAGCTCTTTATAAAAATCTTTATAATTCTGCTCATCTAAATCTTTTGGTTGTTTGGTCCAAGCAGGTTCAGTAATATTGATGATATCATCTACAATTTCTTTTTCTTCTTTCTTGTCATCATCACTACCAGTATCTTTTACAATTTCTTTTGTTCCAAATTTTATCGGAACTGGCATGAATCTGTTATATTTTCTTAAAAGATCTCTAATTTTACTTTCTTCTAGATAGTCTTTGGAATCTTTTGAAATACTTAAAATTATTTCAGTGCCTCTTTCTTTTTTATCATGCTTATTAAGAGTGAATTCAGGTGATCCATCACATGACCAGTGAACGGCAGATTCATCTTTATATGATTTAGTTATAATTTCTACCTTATCAGAAACCATAAATGCAGAGTAAAACCCTAAGCCAAAATGACCAATTATACCACTGTCTTTAGCAGAGTCTTTATACTTTTCAAGAAACTCTTCAGCACCAGAAAAGGCAACTTCATTTATGTATTTTTTAACTTCATCTTGTGTCATTCCGACACCTTGATCAATTATGTGTAGTTTTTTATTTTTTTTATCAACTTTAACCTCAATAATAGGATTTTCAATATCAATTTTAGCTTCCCCAATATTTGATAAGTGTTTAAGTTTTGTTGTTGCATCTGTTGCATTTGAAATAAGTTCTCTTAAGAAAATTTCTTGATCACTATATAAAAATTTTTTTATTAGTGGGAATATATTTTCGACTGAAACATTTATTTTTCCTTTACTCATGGTTTATTTTTTAAATTGTTCTATATCTTCTAAAATCATTAAACTTTATTCTTTTAGAGTTCCCTAAATATAATGTAGATTTCACTCTAGAGTTAAATTCATTTCTTAAAGAATTTAACTGGATATTTCCGTTGTCTTGCTTGTTCATATTATCTTTTATTCAAATCATATACCAAATAAAAACTAATGACAAAATGACATTTTTGTTATATTGCAATAAACTGACTTTATGTATAATTCTAAAATTTCTGGACTTGGCTTTTACTTACCAGAAAATATAGTTACCAATGATGACTTATCAAAAATAATGGATACAAGTGATGAGTGGATAAGAGAACGAACTGGAATAAAAGAGAGAAGATGGATTGACCGTACATCTGAAGACACAACATCAGTTATGGGAGTTAAAGCTGCAAAGATGGCAATTAGTGATGCCAATTTAACAAAAGATGATATTGATTTTATAATTTTTGCAACTCTAAGTCCAGATTATTTTTTCCCAGGTGCTGGTGTAATGGTACAAGACATGATGGATATGAATACAGTTGGAGCTTTAGATGTAAGAAATCAATGCTCTGGATTTATTTATGCTCTTTCAACTGCTGATCAATTTGTAAAAACAGGAATGTACAAAAACATTTTAGTAATTGGTTCAGAAACACACAGTCCTGGACTTGATAAAACTACAAGAGGAAGAGGAGTTTCAGTAATTTTTGGTGATGGGGCTGGAGCGGTAGTAGTTTCACGAGAAGAAGATAATTCAAAAGGAATACTTTCAACTCATTTACATTCTCAAGGAGAACATGCTAAAGAATTATCAGTAATCTCACCAGGTCTTGGAACTAGATGGGTGTCTGATATAATAAAAGATAATGATCCAAATGAAGAAAGTTATTTACCATACATGAATGGTCAGTTTGTTTTTAAAAATGCAGTTGTCAGATTTTCGGAAGTAATTAATGAAGCTTTAGAAAAGAATAATTTAAAAAAAGATGATATTAAATTATTAATACCTCACCAAGCAAATTTAAGAATTGCCCAATTTATCCAGAAAAAATTTAAACTTGAAGATAACCAAGTGTTTAATAATATTTCTAAGTATGGTAATACAACTGCAGCTTCAATACCAATAGCCCTAGCTGAAGCTCACAGAGCCAATTTAATTCAGAAAAATGACATAATTGTTTTAGCAGCTTTTGGTAGTGGATTTACGTGGGGAAGTGCTTTAATTAGATGGTGATTTTCTAATTAAAAATAGACCTATAAATGTTATTAAACCATTCAGAGGTAGTAATTCATAACCAATAACATAACCACCAATATATTCAGATGGTATTCTTCCAATAAACATTACAATAATCACTGAAATTATACATACAGCTAAACTTAATTTATCATTGATTTTATATTTAGTAAAAATTCCAAACGCAAAAAGCCCCAATAATGGCCCGTATGTATATCCTGCTACAGTTAAAAGACCATCAATAACATTGGTATTTAGTAGGTTTTTATAAAGTATAATTACTATTGCTAAAATTAAACTCATAGCAATGTGAGTTTTAATTCTAATATTTTTTTGTGTTTTATCATCTTTTTTAGAAATGTCAAGAAAATCTACACAAAAAGATGTTGTTAAAGAAGTTAAAGCACTATCGGCACTACTGTATGCAGCAGCAATTAGTCCCAAAAGAAATACTATTCCCATTGTAAGGCCTAAATCAGAGTTTAATGCTATTTCAGGAAATAAAAGATCTGTATTTTCACTACCATTTAAAAAAGGAATTGAAATACCGGTTTGACTTGAATAAATAAATAATAAACTACCTAAAACTAAAAAAACTAATGTCACCAGTACTAATATGAAACTAAAAACTACCATATTTTTTTTTGCTTCAGCTAGTGATTTACAAGTTAAATTTTTTTGCATCATATCCTGATCAAGACCAGTCATACAAATAGTGATAAACATTCCTCCAATAAATGACTTAATAAAATGATTTCTTTCAAGTATATTATCAAAAACAAATACTTTAGAATATTCTGAAAATTCTTTAGACCCAATAAAATCTGCAAAAGACCAATTAATGTTCTTGTTTATTAGATATATCGAAAGGAAAACTGAAAGAATCATTAAAAATGTTTGTAAAGTATCAGTCCAAACAACAGTTTTAATCCCTCCTCTAAAAGTATAAATCCAAATTAAAAAAATAGATAAACATACTGTAATTTCAAATGGGATATTCCATGAATCAAATACAAATGTTTGCAAAACTATGGCTACAAGATAAAGTCTAAAAGCAGCTCCAAGAATTCTAGATATAAAGAAGAATAAAGCTCCGGATTTGTGGGACACAAAACCTAATCTGTCCCCAAGATACTCGTAAATTGATGTGACATTATTTCTGTAATATATAGGTAAAAGCACGAAAGCAACTATTATATATCCAAATAAATAACCTAAAACAACCTGAAAATATGTAAAGTTTGAAATTCCTACATCTCCAGGAACTGAAATAAATGTTATTCCAGAAAGTGATGCTCCAATCATTCCAAATGCAACAACATACCAAGGTGACTCTTTATCCCCAGTAAAAAATGTTGAATTATTTTCTTTACCCTTAGTTAGATTTGAAATGAAAAAAAGAATTAAAAAGTAAGTTGCAATTACAAAAAAAATTAAGGATTCTGACATCTTTATAGTAAAGAACTCAAATATAATAATTTATGATGCTATCTTAGCGAATAGTTAAAAGGTAAAATGAATATTCCTTCAAAAATTTTAGAAAATGCAGTGTATGAAATTTCAAGATTGCCTGGAATAGGAAAAAGCACTGCTTTAAGATTAGCTCTACACTTAATAAAGTCAGATTCCAATGAAATAAATGATTTAATAAATTCTTTAAAAGCATTGCACGAAAATTTAAAATCATGTAAAAATTGCCATAACCTATCTGATTCTGAAGTATGTGATATTTGTAAAAGCAGTTTAAGAGATGATTCATTAATATGTGTTGTGGAAGATATAAGAGACATAATGGCTATTGAAAACACTGGCCAGTTTAATGGATTGTATCATGTATTAAATGGAAAAATATCACCAATTGAAGGAGTTGGTCCAAGTCAACTAACAATACAAGAATTAATTGATAGAATTAATAACAATAAAATAAGAGAAGTGATATTTGCATTAAGCGCTACAATGGAAGGTGATACTACTAGTTTTTATATTTATAAAAAGATAAGTAATGATAGTATTAAATTTTCATCTATAGCCAGAGGTGTTTCTGTAGGTGATAATCTTGAATATACTGATGAAATTACTCTAGGAAGAAGTATTTTAAAAAGAGTTCCTTATGAACAATCAACTAAAGAATAATTAACTTTTTGTCCTATTATTTGATATTTTTGCGATATGTCTAAAACTAATAAATATGAGCTTACATTACCCAAAATGGGAGAAAGTGTTGAGGAAGCTACTATTGTTAATTGGCTTAAAAATGTTGGGGATGATGTAAAAATTGATGATTTTATTGTTGAGATAGCAACTGATAAAGTTGATTCCGAAGTTCCAAGTGATGTTGATGGTAAAATTATTGAATTATGTTTTAAAGTAAATGACGTAGTAAAGGTAGGAGAGACTATTTGCATTATTGAGCTTAGTAAAGAGTCCAGTTCTGCATAAAAATTAGTGGTTCAGGCAAAGATGGTAGAATTACTAAAAAAGATATATTAAAATATATTGAATCTAGTGACTCAATTTCAGAAAAACTAGAGATTGATAAAAATTATTCTGATAATCAATCAACAATAAGAGATTTAACAAGAATGGAAAAAATTCTTGCTGAACACATGGTTAATAGTAAAAAAACTTCCCCACATGTTCAATCTTTTATTGAGATTGATGTTACCAACCTTTGGGACTGGAGAGAAGGTGTTAAAAATGATTTCCAAAAGAGAGAAAATTATAAATTAACTCTAACACATGTTTTTGTTAAAATTGTCTCTGAAGTCCTAAGAGAATTTCCAATTCTTAATTCAAGTTTAAAAGATGATAAAGTTTTTATAAAGAGTGATATAAATATTGGAGTTGCAACAGCTCTTTCCGACGGTAATTTAATTGTACCTGTTCTTAAAAATTCAGATCAATTAAGTCTTATTGGTATTGTTAAAAAAACAAACGATTTAGTTCAAAGAGCTAGAAATAATAATTTAAATCCTGATGATGTAGTTGATGGAACTTTTACAATAACCAATGTAGGAGTATTTGATACTTTAGCAGGCATCCCAATAATTAATCAACCACAAGTTGGAATTTTAGCAATTGGATCAATCTTAAAAAAACCATCTGTCATAGAGACTGAAAAAGGTGATTTTATTGGAATTCGTAGAAAAATGATTTTATGTCACAGTTATGATCACAGGATAATAAATGGAGCTACTGGTGGATTATTTATAAAAAGAATTAAAGATATTATAGAGGGTTGGAATCCTAAAACGCAAATTTAGTATAATTTATGTCTTTTTTAAAAAACTTAACTAAGCCAATTTGTTTTTTTGATTTAGAAACAACAGGGATTAGTATTGTTAATGATAGAATTGTAGAAATTTCTGTTCTAAAAATTGAAAAAAATGGTGAAGAAATTTCTAAAACTTGGTTAGTTAATCCAACAATTCCAATACCAAAAATAGTATCTTCTATTCATGGAATTACTGATGAGATGGTAAAAGATAAACCAACATTTAAAGATGTCTCTAATGAAATATTTTCTTTTATCAAAGATTGTGATTTAGCAGGTTTTAACTCAAATAAATTTGACGTTCCTATGTTAGCTGAAGAATTTCTTAGAGTTGAAAAGGATTTGGATATATCAAAAATAAAATTGATTGATGTGCAAAATATCTTTCATAAAAAAGAGAAAAGAACTTTGTCTGCTGCATATAAATTTTATTGTAATAAAATTCATGATAATGCTCATTCATCAATGTCGGATACTAGAGCTACATTTGAGGTTTTATTAGCCCAATTAGATAAGTATAAAGACCTTGAAGATAATGTTGATTTTTTATCTGAATTTTCTACTCAAAAAAAATTTGTTGATCTAGCAGGGTTTATTCATTTAAATTCTGACTTAAAACCAACTTTCTCGTTTGGAAAGTACAAAGGCAAAGAGGTTGATGAAATTATTGAAACTGATCCAGGATATTTTAGTTGGATATTGAATGCAGATTTTCCAAGATATACAAAGAAAGTGTTAAATAAAATTAGATTAAGTAAGATTAATAATAAATTATCATGAAAATCATTTGTATTGGTCAAAATTATTTGAAGCATATTGAAGAATTAAATTCTAGCAGAAGTAAAACCCCTGTTATCTTCTTAAAACCTGACTCAAGCATAATACAAAAAAATCAACCTTTTTTTATCCCTGAATTCTCTAAAGAAATTCACTACGAAGTTGAAATAATTTTGAAGTTTAGTAAAGTTGGTAAACATATAGACCCTAAGTTTTCTAATAAATACTATAATCAAATTTCTTTAGGAATAGATTTTACAGCTAGAGATTTACAAAAAAAACTTAAACAATCTGGCCAACCATGGGAAAAAGCTAAGGCTTTTGATAATTCTGCTGTTATTGGTGATTGGATAGATATTAATGATTTTGATGACATTAATAATATTAACTTTTGTTTAAAAGTTAATAATGAAACAGTACAAACAAGTAATAGTTCTAATATGATTTGGAAAGTAGATGAATTAATTTCAGAAGTGTCTAATTACTTTACATTAAAAATCGGTGATATTTTATTTACTGGGACACCTGAAGGTGTTGGAAAAGTTAATATAGGAGATGTTTTAGATGGTTTTTTGGAAGAAAAGAAAGTTTTTTCAATTAAAATAAAATGATTTTAGATAAGATTTTTGATTTTTTTTTGATCAACAACCTTTCACTTTCGACTGTTGAGAGTGTAACAGGCGGGAAATTATCTAATTCAATAATTAAAAAAGCTGGAGCATCAAAATTTTTTAAAGGCTCTTTAGTTACCTATTCGATAGAATCAAAAATAAATATTCTTCAAATTGACAAAGATTTGATATATAAATTTTCACCTGTCAGTAAGGAAATATCATATGAGATGGTAAAATCTGGTAAAAAAATATTAAATACTGATTATTGCATTTCTACAACTGGTAATGCAGGTCCTTCAACCAATGATCATTTTTCAAAGGTTGGTCAAATATTTATTTCAATTGCAACGCCTCAAAAGATAATTACAGAGCAATTGTCTTTAAACGGGTCCAGAGAAGAAATAATTGAAATTATTGTAGAAAAATCACATAAACTTCTATTAGAAAATCTAATAAAATAAATTTGTCAATACTGTAAAAAAGTTGTTTATTTGCATGCCTAAAGGCAATATATTATGTCAAAAATTTGTCAAATATCAGGAAAGAAAGTTCAGTTTGGAAATAATGTTTCTAAAGCTATAAACAAAACGAAAAGAAGGTTTAACGCTAATATTGTTTCGAAAAGATTTTATATTCCTGAAGAGGATAAGTGGATTAAACTTAAAGTTTCTACATCTGTTTTAAAGACAATTAACAAAAAAGGCATAAGTGCTGTTTTGAAAGAAGCAAAAGAAAAAGGTATTAAACTTTAATATAATGGCTAAAAAAGGAAATAGAGTTCAAGTTATTCTGGAATGTACAGAACACAAAGATTCTGGTAAGCCAGGAACCTCTAGATATATTTCAACTAAGAATAAGAAGAATTCACCTGAGAGGTTAGAATTAAAAAAATTCAATCCTATATTAAAAAAGTATACAATACATAAAGAGATAAAATAATGGCTAAAAAAACTGTTGCTACATTACAAACTTCTTCAAAAAAGCTTACTAAAGCTATAAAAATGGTAAAAAGCCCAAAGTCAGGTGCTTATACCTTTTCTGAAGCAATTATGTCTTCTGACCAGGTAAATGATTGGTTGTCTAAAAAGTAAATCTTTAATTCCTTAAAAGATTTAATTTCATTTATTTTAAAATTTTATAGCTAACTTTCATATATGAATTTTTTTAAAAGGCTCTTTTCCTTTGGAAAGAAACCAGCTAAAGACTTAGATAAAAATGAGATAGATGACTTAAAAGATGAAAAAGATGAAGAAAGTATACAAAAAGATTCAGTTAAGGAAGAAGTAAAACAAACTAGATCAAAACCAGAGCCTGAACCAGAACCAGAGCCTGAACCAGAACCAGAACCAGAACCTGAACCAGAGCCTGAACCAGAGCCTGAACCAGAACCAGAGCCTGAACCAGAGCCTGAACCAGAACCAGAACCAGAG
>LUMP01000081.1_pt2 | contig 36644 bp, 36 predicted proteins | sample 729641 | NCBI WGS metagenome assembly LUMP01 (sample SAMN03860260, study PRJNA289734) | marine metagenome | biome: seawater column; feature: ocean; material: water; isolation source: Red Sea water column Station 12 - depth 47m | place: Saudi Arabia: Red Sea | collected 2011-10-15 | depth 47 m | reverse complement strand
AATTAACATTGAATGACAGAAGTAGACTACTATATTTTCAAGGTGCTCTTTTGGATGTGGAAAATAAATCTCTGGGCTATGTTGTTATTATTAATGACATTTCCAAGCTGAATAGGGCCCAAAAGAAGGCTGCATGGGGTGAGGTTGCAGTTCGAATGGCACATGAGATAAAAAATCCATTGACTCCAATTCTATTGTCTGCTCAGAGGCTGAGAAATTTATTTTTAGACAAGTTAGATGATAAAGATTCACAAATTATCAATAAAACTACCCAAACTATCATTGATCAGGTCGGATCAATGGACTCCATGGTGAGTGCTTTTGCAGACTATGCTAATACACCAGAAATTAGGAAAACCCTATCATCTTTGAATGCTTTAATTAATAAGTCTGCATCCCTTTATGATAACCATGATGATGTTAGAGTTGATCTTGATTTGAGTGGCGACATACCAAAAATACAGTTGGATCAAGATGCAATATCAAGGGTACTTATTAATCTAATCAAAAATTCAATTGAGGCAAGGAAAGATAAATCGACTTTAAATATCAAAATTAAAACTCTTTACAAACCAAAAGAAGGCCTGGTTCAATTAACGATTATTGATGATGGCAAGGGTTTTCCGGATGAAATCATTGATCATGTCTTTGAACCTTACATTACAACTAAAGAGAAAAGTGGAGGTTTAGGTCTTGCTATTGTGCAAAATATCATCGAGCAGCATGATGGTCAAATATTTGCAAGCAATATCAAGCCTCATGGTGCAAGAATTACTATTGAATTAAGTATAATCGAATCTGTTAAGGGGGAATAAATGACTGAAGAGACTGCATTTGGAAATATTTTAATCATCGATGATGAGAAAGATAACACCGAGATTATTAAGGACATTCTTGAGGACGTCAACTATTCTACAATGCTTGCTAGAAGTGCAGCAGAGGCGAAGGTCATTCTTGCAGCCAATCATTTTGATCTAATTCTTATGGACGTTTGGATGCCTGGACAAGACGGCATTTCCTTATTGTCAGAGTGGCATTCAGAAGGTTTTGATACTCCAGTTGTTATGATGTCAGGTCATGCAGAGCCAAGTGATATAGTTAAAGCTATGAAATTAGGTGCAGTTGACTTTCTAAAAAAACCTCTGCACGACTTTCTTCCAATACTCAGAAATATAATGACTTCTGAAGAGCCAGAGCAAGAGGTTCAGCACGTCAGCGGGATAGATTATTCACTAAAACTTAAAGAGGCTAGAAATATATTTGAGAGCCAGTATCTTCTTCACCACTTGGCAGCCAATGATAATAATATAGCTGTTGTTGCGGAGATTGCAGGCCTTGAGAGAACAACGCTTTACAGGAAGCTAAAGGATTTAGGAATAGATAAAAAATGAAAATACTCATTCTGGGTGCTGGCCAAGTTGGTTCTACGCTAGCAAGATACCTCTGCTTAGATGACGATAATGATATCACTATCGTTGATCAGAAAGAAGAGATGCTGACACCACTTCAAAGACATTTGGATATCAAAACTGTTATTGGCTATGGAGCATATCCAAGCGTTTTAGAGAAGGCAGGAATTAAGTCCATGGACATGGTGATTGCTGTTATGAATTCTGATGAGAGAAATATGGTGGCATGCCGAATGGCCCATACTTTGTATCATGTTGAGAAAAAAATTGCACGAATTAGAACGACAGAGTACCTCTTAAGACCTGAAATTTTCTCCAATGATGCTTTGCCAATTGATTTTTTAATTACTCCTGAGAACTTAATTACAGAATATATCCAAGGCATAGTAGAGGAGCCTGGTGCTTCTCAGGTTTTTGATTTCGAGAATGGTTTAGTTCAATTAGTTGAAACTAGAGCTTTTATAGGTACACCAATCGTTAATAGGCCAATCAAAGAGCTTCAAGAGCACATGCCTGATGTAAAAATTCGTATTGTTAGCCTTTATAGGAATGAGAGGGCAATACCTGCAAAAAGTGATACAGTAATTAGAGAGGGCGACCATGTCTATTTCCTTGCTAAGAAGACTGATATCTCCAGAGCACTTAAAGAGTTTAGAAGGGCGGAAAATAGTTATCAAAAAATCTTCATTGCAGGCGGTGGTAGTGTTGGTCTTAATGTGGCAAAACTTCTTGAAGAGACCCATAATCTTAGAATTATCGAGTTAGACGAGTCAAGAGCTAAATACTTGAGTGAGAAGCTAGATCACACGCTTGTTCTTCAGGGCAATGCCTCTGACGAGGATTTATTGAAAGAAGAGGGTATTGAGAATACCGATTTGTTTTTGGCTTTGACAGACTCCGATGAAGTCAATGTTATTGTTTCAATTCTTGCAAAGCGCCTAGGGGCTCATAAAACAATTGCCCTAGTCAAAAGGGATGTTTATGCAAACCTTGCTGAGCAGAGTGGAGATGTTGACATTATTGTCTCTCCTGATCAAATCACCGTAAGTGGTATCCTTTCACATCTTAGAAAGGGCGATTTTATGCAAGTTCATTCTTTGCAGCATGGTAAATCAGAAGCTATAGAAATTGTGGTCCATGGTAATGAAAAGACATCTAAAGTGGTTGGTGTATGCGTTAGAGATCTCCCTTTGCCTGAAGGTGTTGTGGTTGGCGCAATAGTGAGAGATGAGGAGTTATTGATGGGATCAAAAAAATTAGTCATTCAGTCTGGTGATCATGTCTTAATGGTTCTTATGGATGTTGGCAAAATTCATGAAGTTGAGGCATTATTTTTAGAGAATGAATCGTAATTTAAATAGCTCCTTATTAAGGATGGAAATCTAAATGCAATTAAGTATCGTTGCAAAAACCATTGGACTTTTACTTATGGTTTTTAGCTTTGCACAAGTTCCGCCGTTAGTTGTCGATTTAATTTATACAGAAGGTGAGTACATCTCCTTTCTATACTCGTTTCTATTAACTGTTCTGGGTGGACTGGTCCTCTGGTGGCCTTTTAGAGAGGTTAAAAAAGATTTTAGGCTTAGAGAAGGCGTCCTAATTGTAGTTTGCTTTTGGATTGTTTTGTCCCTCTTTGGAACGCTTCCATTCTTAATTACTGATTCCATTAGTAAACTTTCCTTTTCTGATGCTTTCTTTGAATCAATGTCTGGTCTGACCACTACAGGCGCAACTGTTTTGAGTCAGCTAGATGATTTGCCAAAAAGTATCCTTTTTTACCGGCAGCAACTTCAGTGGCTTGGAGGAATGGGAATTATTGTTCTTGCTGTAGCCGTACTTCCGCTTCTAGGGGTTGGTGGTATGGAGCTATATCATGCTGAGTCAAGTGGTATTGCAAAAGACAGACTGACTCCAAAGCTAAGAAATACAGCAATAGCTCTCTGGAAAATTTATGTTTCATTGACAGTTTTATGTGCAATTGGGTATTTTTTCTCTGGAATGTCAATATTTGATGCAATTAGCCATAGTTTTTCTACCGTTGCGATTGGTGGTTTTTCAACTCATGATGGCTCTATTGGTTACTTTAATTCTCCTGCAATTGAGATGATTGCGATGTTCTTTATGTTTTTGGCTGGAATTAATTTCTCTCTTCACTTTTTGGCATGGAATAACCGCTCATTGTCTGATTACATTAAAGACTCAGAATTTAAAACATATTCAATGGTTTTAATCTGTTCTACGATTATTGTTATAGCTGCCCTCTCTTTTAACAGTCAGTATGAGTCTTCAAGTGAGACATTAAGGCATAGTCTATTTCAAACAATTTCTATTGCAACAACGACTGGCTTTACCTCTCAAAACTTCAGTAGTTGGCCAGCTGCGATCCCAGTTTTTCTTATCATGATGAGCTTTATTGGAGCCTGTGTAGGCTCAACAGGTGGTGGTATTAAAGTTGTTCGGATACTTGTAATGTTTAGGCTTGGAATGAAAGAGATACATAAATTTATTCGGCCTAATGCACAGGTGAGCGTCAAACTAAACAAATCCAGTATTAATGAGAAAGCTTTAGTTTCAGTGCTTGGATTCTTCTCACTTTACGCAATTTCCTTTTTTCTTATCTTGATGCTTTTGATGTTTGCAGGACTTGATCAAGTGACAGCATACTCTGCAACAGCAGCAACTATGAATAATTTAGGTCCAGGCTTAGGCGATGTAGCTCAAAATTATGGATCACTGGGTGAGGTAGCGAAGTGGATTTTGAGTTTTTCTATGCTCATTGGAAGATTAGAGGTTTTGACAATAATTGCCATTTTCCATAAAGCCTTCTGGAGGCACTAGAAAGAAAACTTCAGCCCCACTATAGTTATACTGCAGGGCTGAAGCAAAGTAGATTAATTCTTATAATAATGGGGCAATAACTAGACTTACAATCGCCATTACATTGATAAGAATATTCATTGATGGGCCTGAAGTATCTTTGAACGGGTCACCTACAGTATCACCAACGACTGTTGCTGCATGAACGTCGGTTCCCTTGCCTCCAAAATTACCTTTTTCTACGTGCTTTTTAGCGTTGTCCCAAGCACCACCAGAGTTAGCCATCATAAGCGCCATAAGCACGCAACCAAGTAGAGCGCCTCCCAGCATTCCACCAAGCGCCTCAGGACTAATTAAAAAGCCAACAAGAACCGGAGCTGCAACTGCAATAACTCCAGGAAGAATCATTTTTTTAAGGGCAGCAGTTGTTGCTATATCAACACACTTCGCAGTATCAGGCTCTGCTTTTCCATCTAAAAGGCCTTTGATTTCTTTAAACTGTCTTCTGACCTCTTCAATCATCTCGAAAGCAGCATCACCAACTGCTGTCATCGTTAGAGAGGCAATTAGAAATGGAATTGTTCCTCCAATAAATAATCCAATTAATACTTCAGCGCTATTTAATTGAAGCAAGAAATCTGTAGAGTTAGCAGCAACAGTTTCAGTATATGCGGTAATAATTGCAAGAGCAGCCAGTGCTGCTGCACCAATTGCGAAGCCTTTTCCAATCGCAGCTGTTGTGTTGCCGAGTTCATCTAGAGAGTCGGTAATGTTTCTTGTATCCTCTCCAAGTCCGGCCATTTCAGCAATTCCACCAGCATTATCTGCGATTGGACCATACGCATCGATAGCCATTGTCATTCCAACTGTCGCTAACATGCCAATTGCAGCAATACCAACTCCATATAAACCAACAAAAAGGTTAGAAACATAGATGATTAAGCAAATCATCAATATTGGAACCACTACTGATTGCATTCCAACTGAGAGGCCTTTAATCATGACTGTAGCTGTTCCAGTTTGACCTGATTCTGCTATGTCTCTGATTGGCTTTCCTGCAGTGTAATATTCAGTTACAAGCCCAATTATGATTCCACCTATACTTCCCATTAGAACTGCAGCCCAGATGTTGTTTGAAACCTCCATAGAGCTAATCAAAAAATAAGAAGTTACAATAAATAATACAGCTGAACCAATCGTGCCCATTCTCAAGGCTGACTCAGGAGATTTATTTGAAGAAAGCTTGACAAAAATGATTCCGATAATTGAGCAAACAAGACCAAGAGAGGCCAATGCTAATGGAAGAAACATGAGTTCACTTCGATTTCCACCTAATAGATCCAATGCAACCACCGAGAGTGTAGAAGCAATAGCAATCGTTGCAATCATTGAGCCACAGTAGGATTCAAAAATATCTGAACCCATGCCAGCAATATCACCTACGTTATCACCTACATTATCAGCAATAACTGCTGGGTTACGAGGATCATCTTCAGGAATACCAGCTTCAACTTTTCCAACTAAGTCGGCACCGACGTCGGCACTTTTAGTGAAAATTCCTCCACCTACACGAGAGAAAAGAGCAACTACTGAGCCACCCATTGCAAAGCCATGAAGAGCTTCAGAATGTTCAGCGCCAAAAAAGTAATATAAGCCTCCAAGGCCGAGAAGGCCAAGAGCAGCAACTGATAATCCCATAACTGAGCCACCAAAGAATGCAACTGTCAAGGCTTCAGCACTTCCCTTGTCATGTGCTGCTTGTGCTGTTCTTGAATTTGCAATAGTTGCCGTATTCATACCTATATAACCAGCAGTCGCTGAAGTTAATGCACCGACTAAGAAACAAAGTGCACTGGCAGTACCAAGAAAAATATATAGAAGCACAAGTAAGACTGCTGCAAAGATGCTTAGCATTTTATATTCACGCTTCATAAACACTATCGCGCCAATATGAATTTGTTCGCCAATTTTTTTAACAGCGCCACTACCACCGTCTTGTTTAGTAATCCATTGATAGATAATTACTACAATCAATAACCCTAAAATACCAAGTGAAGGGGCAATCAAATTTTGATCGAAATTCATTTTTTCTCCTTTAAATAAAATGAAGCGGCAATGATATCCTAAAGTGCCTAAAAAGTGGAAAAAAAATCCCTAAATTGTAGTGAAATGAGCTAAATTTGATTAAAAAATTATCATATAGAATAAAATCTTGTAATAACCTTAATTTCAATCAAAAATGTTTGTCATCCGATTTGCACTTCTATCATCGTTTTTTTATGCTTTAAATGTCAGCATGATTCCTCTAATCTATACTTTTGAGGTGAGTGTTTTTCTGTTTTTATTCATACGATTTGGAACAACTTTTTGTACATCTTTATTTGTCACTAAAAGTTTATATTCATTTAGAAAAATCAAAGATGAAAGACTAGGTTTTTGGATTTTAATCCTGTCTTTATTATTTGGAATCCAGTCTTGGCTCTATGTTGAAGCAGTCAAATATATGTCTGTTGGGCTTGCTAGTGTTGTTTTATTTACGTACCCTTTGCTCACTTATTTAATTGTATCAGTAACAAAAAAAAGACCTCTTGACCTAACAACAATTCTAATGTTTTTCATAGCAATAGCCGGAATTGCTGCGATCTCTCAGAGTGATGAAGGTTTTTACACAATGGTCATTGGAATATTTCTTGCACTACTCTCAGCCATATCCTATTCTTTAATTTTGATTCTTACCCCAAAAATGAGTAGTCTTCAGAATTGGGAGATTGTTAAATTAACCACACTTATTCCGGCTCTTGGATTTCTATATCTATTTATAAATGAAACTGGCTTTTACTGGCCGCAAAGGGAAGCCTTATTGCTATGTTTAATATCTGGAGTATTTTTTGCAACAGGTATGATGTTTTATCATATCTCGATAAAGAAATATGGCTCTATTAGAACTGCCAACATTGGATATACTGAGCCCTTACTCGTATTAATATTTGGTTTTATTGCATATCTCGACTCAATCACTATAATTCAAGGTATTGGCGTCATAATGGTTGCAGTTGCTTCCATTACCATAGAAAAGAGACAGCTCGAACAAAATCAAATTACTAGTGTATAAATCATTATACTGGCCCAACTTATTAGAGGAAAAATTATGGCAAATAGTTACGATGACTTTTCTTTAACGTTCTCACACTTTGTAAATCCTAATGCAGATTTAGGTTCTGATTACGGACATCAAGATATACTCAGTTTAGATGGGTTTAGGCTAGCAAATAAAGAAATTACTTCCTGGGATAATTATTTGCCTACACCTCTTCACTCATTTGACGATATGGCGCAAGATACAGGAGTTTCGTCGATTTTTTATAAAGACGAGAACCCACGCTTTACCTTGAAAAGTTTTAAGGCTCTTGGGGGTGCTTATGCGGTTGCAAATCTATTAATCAAAAAACTGAAAGAAGAGGGCATTAATGCCAATTCATCAGATTTAATCTCAGGAAAATATAAAGAATTTACAACTAATCTGACCGTTTGTTGTGCAACCGATGGGAATCATGGTAGATCAGTTGCATGGGGAGCTGAGCAATTTGGATGTAAGTGTGAGATATACATTCATCGAAATGTTAGTCAAGGAAGAGAGAGGGCGATTGCAAAGTACGGTGCTATAGTTAATAGGATCAAAGGAAACTATGATGACTCGGTAAGAATTGCCGCTGAAGTTGCCGAATCAAATGGTTATACGGTTGTCTCAGATACTTCCTATGAGGGTTATACAGATATACCAAAAGATGTAATGCAGGGTTACACGGTAATGGTAGATGAGGCAATCAAGCAAATGAATGATGTGCCAACCCATGTTTTTTTACAGGGCGGCGTTGGAGGTTTCCCGGCCGCTGTGGTGTCTTTTTTACAGGAAAGTCTTGACTGTCCTCCCATTTTCATTGTTGTCGAGCCTGCTAACGCAGACTGTTTGTTTCAAAGTGCTGTCAATGGAGAACCAACAGCAGTTCACGGTGACTTAGATACAATTATGGCTGGTCTAGCCTGTGGAGAGGTTTCAGTTTTAGCATGGTCAATTCTTGAAAGCTATGTTCCTCACTTTATGTCGATTACTGATGAATCGATTCCAAAAGCAATGCAGCTTCTTGCTAATCGAGAATCACCTATTATTGCTGGAGAGTCAGCTATTGCAGGTTTGTCAGGATTTTTAGTTGCATGCAATGATGCTAACCTTAAGTCAAAATTAAAAATTAATGAAAATTCAAAAATATTATTTTTTGGAACTGAGGGTGATACTGATGAAGAAATGTATGAGCAATTAGTGGGAAAGTCATCTGAACAAATTTTAAAAAAACTCAATTGATCTAGGAGAATGTATGAATATCCCTAAAAGAGGCTTTGAAGTTAGTGAATATGAGATTAGACTTGAGAATATTCAGAGGTTGATGTTTGAAGAAAAAATGGATGCCATTTTATTAACGACTCAGGTCGATATTGAATATTACACAGGTTTTAAGTCTCAATTTTTTCAGAGTCCAACGAGACCTTGGTATGTTTTAATCCCAAGCTCAGGAAAACCTAAGGCAATTATTCCAACAATCGGAGAGTCTGGAATGAGGGATACCTGGATAGAGGATATTCAAACTTGGACCTCACCAAACCCAGAAGACGATGGAATAAGTATACTGCTCTCAACCATCAAATCACTGATGGTGAATCACAAATCATTGGGTGTTCCAAAAACTCTTGAGAGCACCTTAAGAATGCCACTTGAAGATTATGAAACCCTCATTAATAACTTACCTGGTATAGAAATTAAAGATGCAAATAAGATTATGCGCCGAGTTAGATTTGTAAAATCAAAAGCCGAAATTGATAAGATCAGACATATTTGTCAAATAACCTCTCAGGGATTTATTGACTTGGAAGGTCTTCTTCGTGCAGGCGAGACTGAGCAAGAAAACTGTCGACGATTTAAACAACACCTTTTAAAGCTTGGAGTGGATGACTCTCCCTATATCGTCTCAGGGTCTGGTCAAGAGGGTTATGGATCCATCATTATGGGCCCAACTGATAAGATTATTGAAGAAGGTGATTTGTTCATTATTGATACAGGCTCAGTGTTTGATAGTTATTACTGTGATTTTGATAGAAACTACGCCTTTGGCTCAATCAGTGACGAGGCAAAAAAAGCCTATCGGGTGGCTTATGAGGCAACCGAGGCTGGTTTTAAGGCCGCTCAGGTTGGGAACACTACCTCAGATATCTTTAATGCTATGAATGATGTTCTTCAAAAGGGTGGAGCCCTTGGAAATACGGTTGGAAGGCTTGGTCATGGACTTGGCATGCAGTTGACAGAGTGGCCTTCAAATACAGCTATCGACAATACTGTACTTGAACCTGGAGTTGTTTTGACTTTGGAGCCTGGAATGGCTTTCCTTCCTGGCAAGGAGATGGTTCACGAGGAAAATATAGTGATCACCGAAAATGGTCCTGAGTGGCTAAGCATTAGAGCAGCTGAAGAATTACCAATAATTCAATAAAAACTTTTCTGTAAGAATTTACATTTTAAGAAGTACTCTTATATAATAATGAGAATCATTATTATTTGTATTTAAAAAGTGTTAAGTGTCAGCAATTTAAAAATTTCTTTTGAAGACAATCATGTTCTAGATGGTTTTAATCTTGACCTAGATAGCGGCGATAATGGTGTTTCAAGATTATTCACTTTTTCCACACATGACAGTTTTTGATAATATAAGTTTTGGGATCAATCATTTGTCTAAAAAAGAAAAAATTAAAGAAGTTGAAAAGCTATTAGAATTAATTAGTCTTGAGGGAATCGAAAAAAAATATCCTCATCAACTTTCTGGAGGAGAGCAGCAAAGAGTCTCTCTTGCGAGGTCTCTTGCAACCGCTCCAAAGCTCTTGTTGCTTGATGAACCTTTCTCAAGCCTAGATAAGTCTCACCGTGATCAGCTTGTAAAAGAGGTAAGAGTTATTCTAAAAAAAGCGGGCGTAACTTCTATCTTAGTAACGCATGACGAAGCTGAAGCAAATACTTTCGCAGATAAGATTGGAAAGATTGAAAAAAAACAGTTGCTTATTTCTTGATATTGTGTATCATTCGCAAATGATAATGATTATCATTTGAATTAAAACACTAAATTTTTTTATTAAATCAAGGAAAAAGCAATGAATAAAAAGCTCTCTATAGCTCTATCATTAATGGTCTCAACACTAGCGTTGGGCTCAATAACTCAAATTCAAGCAGCAACTGACGATGTTACTGTTTATAGCTCAAGAAAAGAACATCTAATACAACCTCTTTTTGAGCAATTCACTAAACAAACTGGTATTGAGGTTAATTACTTAACTGGAAGTGGAGGAGACCTAATAGAAAGACTAAAATTAGAGGGCGAAAATACACCGGCTGATATGTTTATGACGGTAGATGCTGGTGATTTATGGTATGCGGGAACACAAGATATTTTTCAACCGGTTGCCACAGAAGTTATTAAGAGCAACATACCCTCATATCTTAGAGATCCAAATGGATTATGGACGGGTCTATCTGTTAGAGCTAGAACAATTGTATATAGCACTGAAAGAGTAAAAGAATCTGACTTGTCAACTTATGGTGATCTAGCTTCAAGCAAATGGAATAAAAAACTTTGTCTAAGAACGAGCAAGAAGATTTATACAAAGTCTCTAGTTGCCTCTATTATTCATAATAAAGGAGTTGATGCTGCTTCAGAGATAATTGATGGCTGGGTAAACAATTTAGCTGCTGTTCCCAATGCTAAAGATTCGCATGTAATGGATGCTATACTTGCTGGTCAGTGTGATGTTGGCATAGTGAATACTTATTATTTTGGGAGACTCATTGAAAAAAATCCAGAAGCACCATTAAAACTCTTTTGGGCAAATCAGGACACTTCTGGAGTTCATGTTAATGTTTCAGGGGCTGGTATAACAAAGAATGCCTCAAATCCTGCTGGAGCAACTCAATTACTTGAATGGTTATCTTCCGCAGAGGCTCAAGCTATCTATGGTTCATTAAATAAAGAATATCCAGCAAATCAAAATATTGATTCGGATGATGTTGTTTCTTCATGGGGGGAATTTAAACAGGATCGAATGAATTTATCTATAGCTGGGGAGTTGCAGGCTGATGCAGTAAAGCTAATGCAGAGGTTAGGATACAAGTAAAGACAACACCAAAGCTTAATATTTATCCGGGGCTTTTTATTAAGTCTCGGATAATTCAATTAAAATAGAATGCATTTCTCTAAGCTTTAGTTCATGAAAGAGGCATTCATCAAATCAAATTTTTGGATAGGACTATTAGCCTTTTCTGTAGCTTTTCCAATATTCATTGTTGGCTCATCTTGGCTTTTGCCAGGAAGTGAACTCTGGTCTCACTTCGCTCAAACTCTTCTTCCAGAGCTTATTACTTCAACACTAATTTTGCTTATAGGTGTTGGAATTGGAGTAAGTGTTTTAGGAACTGTTCTTGCGTACTTGGTTGTCATGGTTGATTTTCCTGGAAGAAAATGGCTTGAATGGGCACTTTTTCTGCCATTCGGTATACCAGCATATGTTCTAGCTTTTGTATATCTTGGAGTTTTCGATTATTCAGGATATGCTCAGGTTTGGTTAAGAGAGTATCTTGGTATCCCTGGTTTCGATATTCGTTCAGGGCACTGGGCAATAATATTAACTTTCATTCTGGTCTTCTATCCTTATGTTTATATGATGGCCAGAGCATCTTTTAAACGCCAAAAAGTTCAAATGATAGAGGCTGGGAAGATGCTAGGTGCTAAACCTATAAGGGTGTTTTGGAAAATTTCTGTTCCTCTTGCAAGGCCTGCAATTGCTGCAGGATTGCTTGTGACTCTGATGGAAACATTGGCAGATTTTGGTGTAGTTTCTCTTTTTAATTATTCTACATTTACAACTGCAATCTATTCAGCTTGGGGGGATTTTCGCTCTATTGAGGTTGCAGCCCAATTAGCTTCTTTGCTTGTACTTGTATCTTTTTTCCTTATTTATTTTGAAAGAAAAGCAAGGGGAAAAGCTAAATATTACTCTTCAGATGTTTCACATCTTAAGGCTTACAATGCAAAAGGTATAGCTGGTTGGGCCATCTTTTTCTTTGTTTTTGGCGTATTTATGCTCTCTTTTGCCATGCCATTGCTTCAAATTCTGATTTGGACTTCAGAAGTATTTTCTGTTGAATGGAGTAAGCGATATATTAATTATTTTTCTTCCAGCGGTATTTTGACATTCCTTGCTACCGTTTTAACAGTTGCTGTAGCAACTATACTTGCATTACCTAGTCGTCGTAAATCAAATAGTAAAACTTTACAAATATTAATTAGGTTTTCTACACTTGGGTATGCTCTTCCTGGTTCTGTAATGGCTGTTGGATTGCTCTACGGTGTTCAAAATATCTCATTAATCAGTATTCATTTTGGTGGTTCATCAATCAATCATATTTTATTTGGATCTGTAGCTTTACTTCTCTTTGCTTATGTCTCAAGGTTTTTAGCTATTGCATTTAATTCGAGTAGTGCCTCTAGTGAGCAAATAAAACCAGTTTATGAACATAGTGCTCGACTGCTTGGAGCATCACGATGGCGCTTAATCAAAGAGGTATATTTCCCTATGATGTTGCCAGGTATTTTGGCTGGAGGTTTATTAGTGGCTGTTGATGTAATGAAGGAGTTGCCAGCAACATACTTATTGAGACCTTTTGGATGGGATACTCTAGCAATAAGGGTTTTTGAATTAAGTTCTGAGGGTCTATATGAAAGAGCGGCCATTCCTGCTCTCATGATGGTCATTTTTGGTGCAGTTATAATGCTTTTGTTCAATAAGCTCGATCAAGAAAAGTTCTAGTTATTTTTGAAACTTTAAAACAGAATAGTTATTTAATGGTTTAGGTAAAATCTTTTTTATATCAATTCTTAATGAATTTTATTATGGGGAGTCTTTTGCATAGAATCAAGGGTGTTAAGTCTTCTTCAATATCGTCTGGAATTAAAGGCAATAATTCATTAGATTTATCTCTTATTTCTCTTATTGAAGGTTCCAGCACTGCTGCAGTTTTTACTAAAAATATTTTTTGTGCAGCTCCCGTTTTAGTTGCAAAAAACCACTTAAAATCTAACGTCGAGGCGCTTCTGATTAATAGTGGTAATGCTAATGCTGGAACAGGAAAAAAGGGTTTAGAACATAGTTTTAAGTCTTGCGAGATTGTAGCTAAAGAGCTTAGTATAGACCCTGAGCAGGTTCTCCCATTTTCAACTGGAGTAATAGGTGAATTGCTTCCCATTAAGCCTTTCGAAAACCATTCAAATCGTCTTGTTGACTCTCTCAAGGATGATGGTTTGAATGAAGTTGCAAGAGGAATTTTAACTACCGATTTGGTAGAAAAGTGCTGTTCGTTATCATTTGAGTTTGATGGGGAAATGGTTAATCTCTCTGGTATAGCAAAAGGCTCTGGAATGATTAGGCCTGATATGGCGACAATGCTAAGTTTTATAGTTTCTGATATTGGTGCTTCTCAGGAAGAATTACAACATTGTCTCAATATTGCTGTAAACCAATCATTCAATCGTATTACAGTCGATGGAGATACATCTACGAATGATGCCTGTACCGTCAGCGCTACCAACCAATCTGGCATTCTTTATTCTCAGTGCAAAGAGGAATTTCAAAATGCATTGAATGAGATCACTAAAAATCTTGCTCAAATGATTGTTAGAGATGGAGAGGGAGCTACAAAATTTGTTGAAGTGAGAGTTAGTGGATTGGAGTCAAGTGAGGACTGTCTAGAGGTAGCTTACACAGTTGCTCACTCACCTCTAGTTAAGACAGCGTTATTTGCGAGTGACGCTAACTGGGGCAGAATCCTTGCTGCAGTTGGACGAGCTAATGTTCAAGGGATTACTTTTGAAAAAATCAATATTTCTTTGAACGATGTTCAAATCATCTCATCAGGAGAAATTAGTGAGCAATACTCAGAGCAAGCTGGCAGTCATGAAATGAAAAAATCTGATATTACAATTCAGATTAACCTGGGAAGTTTTAAGACGACTGAGAGTGTCTGGACCACAGATCTTTCTTATGATTATGTAAAGATCAATGCTGAATACAGAAGCTAAGTATCATAAATATTCATCAGACTTAGTATTATCAATAATATACTGTTTGAATCGCTTAGCGATTGGAGATAATTCTGCGTCAGCATGATGAACTATGTACCATTCTCGAATTATTGGGAATGGATCAACATTAAGCTGCCGAATGATTTTGTTTTTGAGCTGAAGGCCCACAGAATTCATGGAGACAAATCCGATTCCAAGTCCAGCTTGAACGGCTTCAACGATTGCCTCATTGGAGTTAATTTGAATATCTGAATTGAAATTTAATCCAGTAAACCTTTCAATCGTAATTCTGGTTCCAGACCCAACTTCTCTAGTCAGTAAAGTTTCCTTTGATAAATCCTTAATGGTTACCTTTTTTTTATTAAGAAGATTATTTTGAGGGTGCGCAATAGCTATCAATGGATTTTTCATAAATGCATTAGAAATCAAGGGAATATCCTTGGGCGGCTCACCCATAATCACTAGATCAGCATTTTTCTTTTTTAAATTATCAAGAAGAGCGATTCGATTAGTTACATCAATATTAAAAGTCATCTTTGGAAATTCTTTTTTGAATTTTGAAAGTAATACACTGGTAAAAGAATTTGCTGTTGTGGCAACAGCTATCTGGAGATGTCCTGAATCAGGATTAAGTATCTGGTTTATTTCAAGTTTTGAGTTCTCAAGCCTGTTAATGGTCTCAAGTGCCGTCTGATAGATTTTTTTTCCTACAAAAGTGGGGCTTATTTTTTTTCCGTTGATATCAAATAATTTGGCGCCAATATTTTGCTGCAACTGATGAACTTGCATATAGACTGCGGGCTGAGTGACATGGAGTTCTTTGCTAGCGCTTGTAAAACCTCCAAGCCTTATTACGGCTTCAAAACTATAAAGCTGTTTGAGAGTGTAATTAATCATAATTAAATATAATGATTATATAAATAAATATTATTTTACATTATATATATCGATACCTATAATGACTTTATTTTTTACAAATACACAGGGGAATTTAAAATGGCAACGAAAGGTTATGATGCTGGAGTAAAGGAGTATAGAGATACTTATTGGATGCCTGAATATGAGCCAGTTGATACTGATATTCTTGCGTGTTTTAAAATAACCCCGCAACCAGGGGTTCCAAGAGAGGAGGTGGCTGCTGCTGTGGCTGCTGAATCCTCAACAGGGACATGGACAACTGTTTGGACAGACCTTCTGACTGATCTTGATCATTATAAGGGCAGGGCATACAGAATTGAAGATGTGCCGGGTTCAGACGATGCAATCTATGCTTTTATTGCTTATCCGATTGATTTGTTTGAAGAGGGTTCGATTGTAAATGTACTCACTTCGCTAGTTGGAAACGTCTTTGGTTTTAAAGCTCTCAGAGCCCTTAGATTGGAGGATATTCGTTTTCCGATAGCGTATGTCATGACATGTGGCGGACCCCCTAATGGTATTCAGGTTGAAAGAGATAAAATGAATAAATATGGCAGACCTTTATTGGGCTGCACTATCAAGCCGAAGCTTGGCTTATCTGCAAAGAATTATGGAAGGGCATGTTATGAAGGGCTTAGAGGAGGCTTGGACTTCACAAAGGACGATGAGAATGTTAACTCTCAGCCATTTATGCGCTGGAGAGATCGATTCGGTTTTGTACAGGATGCTATTGAGAGGGCTGAAAAAGAAACAGGAGAGCGCAAAGGCCACTATCTAAACGTTACTGCAGCTACTCCAGAAGAAATGTATAAACGAGCAGAGTATGCAAAGGAGCTAGGTACTCCCATTATCATGCATGATTTCTTTACAGCCGGCTTTACGGCAAATACTGGGCTAGCAAATTGGTGTCGTGATAACGGCTTATTGCTTCACATTCACAGAGCAATGCATGCGGTAGTTGATAGGAACCCGAATCATGGTATTCATTTTAGAGTTTTAGCAAAATGCCTGCGCCTTTCGGGAGGAGATCACTTACACTCTGGGACTGTTGTTGGAAAGCTCGAAGGTGATCGTGATTCTACCTTAGGTTGGATTGATTGTATGCGTGACAGTTTTATTAAAGAGGATCGCTCTAGAGGAATTTTCTTTGACCAGGATTTTGGATCAATGCCAGGTATGTTTCCTGTTGCTTCTGGTGGAATTCATGTATGGCATATGCCAGCGCTCGTAAATATTTTTGGTGACAATTCTATTCTTCAGTTTGGCGGTGGAACGCTTGGTCATCCATGGGGCAATGCAGCTGGCGCAGCAGCCAATAGAGTTGCTGTAGAGGCATGTGTGGAGGCTCGAAACGCTGGCAGAGAATTAGAAAAAGAATCTAAGGAGATTCTTACGAATGCAGCAAAACACTCTCCAGAACTTAAGGTTGCTATGGAGACCTGGAAAGAGATTAAGTTTGAGTTTGATACGGTAGATAAACTAGATATACAGCATAAATAAAACTATTGATTTAAGATTAAAAAATTAAAAAAAGGAAAAAATATGAGTAAAGTTCAAGATTATCCGTCACGTCTAAGTGACAACGCTAGCAGAAAGTTTGAAACTTTTTCTTACTTGCCTGCAATGAACGATAAACAAATTCGTGAGCAAGTTCAGTATATTGTTGATCAAGGATACAACCCAGGAGTAGAGCATACAGAGGTTGAGAATGCGACTGCAAACTATTGGTATATGTGGAAGCTTCCCATGTTCGGTGAAACAGATGTTGATACTATTTTGGCTGAATGTAAAGCATGTCATGATGCTAATCCTGATAATCATGTCCGTTTAATTGGATACGATAACTATGCTCAGTCTCAAGGTGCATCAATGGTTATTTACAGAGGCAAAGGATTTAAATAATCAAGTAAAATCATGTTAGCTTGATTGGATAAACCCCTGTCTCGACACAGGGGTTTTTTTTCAAAAGGAATGCAAAATGAATGAATTAGATCAATACAAAATTGCTGAAGAGCCTTTCTATCAGCCGCAAGAAGATGAAATCGAGATGTATACGGCAGCTTACATGAACCGGATGCCAGTGATGCTAAAAGGACCAACAGGTTGTGGTAAATCTAGGTTCGTTGAGTATATGGCTTATAAATTAGACAGGCCATTAATAACTGTTGCCTGTAATGAAGATATGTCTGCAAGTGATCTAGTGGGTCGTTTTTTGCTTGATAAAGAGGGAACGATTTGGCAAGATGGGCCATTAGCAATGGCTGCCCGATATGGTGGCATTTGTTATTTGGATGAAGTGGTTGAAGCTAGGCAAGATACTACAGTTGTCATTCACCCGTTAACGGATTACCGAAGAACTCTTCCACTTGATAAGAAAGGTGAGCTTATTGAAGCTCATCCAGATTTTCAGCTTGTGATTTCCTATAATCCTGGTTATCAAAATTTGATGAAGGACCTCAAGCATTCGACAAAGCAGAGATTTTGTGGATTTAACTTTCAGTATCCAGATGAGAAAACTGAGGCACATATTATTACCAAAGAATCAGGTGTCAATGAAGAAACAGCGTTAAAGTTAGTTCAAATTGCACAGCGAGCTAGAAACCTTGTTGGCCATGGACTCGATGAGGGTATTTCAACTAGATTGTGTGTATATGCAGGGCAGCTCATTGCGGATAATGTAAGCGAAAAATCAGCCTGTAAAATCGCTATGGTGAACCCAATTACAGATGATTTGGATATAGTTGATACTTTAAATGCGGCAATAGATACTTTTTTTGAGTAACACTTGCGATGAGTTCTATCAAGCTCTCTGATTTCGAGGATAAATTTAAAAACCCTTCTGATGTTCTTCATGATGCCCTTAACGGGAGTTTTCTTGAAGCATCAAAGGTAATGACCCCGAATGGCCTTAAAGTATATTTAGACGGCGCTGGCGCTCTCCATGCAATGGGAAAAGGGGAAGATATGGTGATTTCTTTTCTTGAGGAAACACCAATGGTAGTGAAAGAAGTTGGCGAGTCAATCATTGGTGAAATAATCTTTTCAATTATGAAGATGTCATCACAAACATCAGCAGCAGTAATAGTTCTGATGATATCAAGTCTTCCAAATGTTGCCAGAAGAATGAATGATTTTGATTTATTGAAAGGCTATCTTAGATTATTGGAAAGAATGATTGCACTTGCCCCAAGAGGTATGAGGCCAATGCTAAACAACATTGATCTATTAACTAGCAAGCTTACTCTTGGCGGCCTAAGAAGATGGGTTTTATATGGCGCTGAAACATTTAATCGTGATTTTAAAGCCCAGATTGCCTATTTCGAGTTAAGCAGTGCCGAATCATTGCAAATTATTGAGCAAGAAAGGCGCGGAACTCTATTTATTGATAGTCAGCGGAAGCTGCAGTTTTATCTTAGAGCGTTTTATAACCGTGACTTTTTTCTTCGCCCAACCTCAGGAGACTATGAAACAAAAAAAGGGTTAAAGCCATATATTGAGTATGGTGTTATGCATATACCTGATGCCTATGATGACTTCCACCATTCATCTGGTAAGGTTGTTACAGGTATTGATTGTTACAGAGCGGTTTGTTCTCATGCAGCAGCACATATTATGGAAACAAAATCTGCTTTTAAAGGCGATTCTTTAAATCCATTAGAAGTTGCCTGCGTATCTCTTATTGAAGATTTACGAGTGGAACTCAATACAATCAAAAAATTTCCAGGAATGAAGAAGATTTGGATCGCACTTCATCCAGAAGACGATGACCTGAAGGATTTGAATCCTTTTATATCTGATCTTGTAGATTTTTCTAGAGCGGCACTTGACCCAAAATATAAAGCAAAGCAGCCCTTTAATTTACAGTTTCTTGAATTATTTCGCGAGAAGATGGATGAGTCTAGCCATCAAGCAGAAATGAGTTATGACTTAGGGATGCAATACTATGAGTTAATCAAGTCTCAAACTGATGTAAAAATTAGTGCTTCGGCTCTTGTAGCAGCTCCAATACCCTATAGAGATGATAATAGATATATTTGGGATTATGAAGAACTTGATTGGATTTCAGAAGGAAATGACTACGTTCCTGCAAGTCAAAGACAGGTTCGACGCAAAGCAAACATTATGGAAATGTATAACGAGCTAGATGTTGAAACAGCCGGAGATGATGCTCAAGAGATATGGACACTAGAGACTGAATATTTTCCAGACGAGCTGGATGGTGTTAGTCTGAATGAAATTGAAGGTAAGGAGCCAGTAAGTGAGCCTTTTCACTACAATGAATGGGATTACCAATTGCAACTTTACCGTCCAAACTGGGCAACCTTATATGAAAGGAGGTTAAGAAAAGGGGATTTTGAGAGTATTAATAAAATTTTAAAAGAGCACAAACCTATTGCTAATCAGCTTAAAAATGCAATAGATCAAATGCAGCCTCAGGGACTTGTTAAACTAAAAAAACAACAAGAGGGTAGTGACCTTGATCTAGACTCATGCGTTTCAGCTCTGGCTGATATAAGGTCTGGCACGACTCCAACAGACAGAATATATGTAAAAAAAGTTCAACATATTCGAGATGTTTCAGTAAATCTTCTTATGGATTTATCTGAATCAACAAATGATATGGTTGTTGGCAGTGACAAAACAATTTTGCAGTTAATGAAAGAGGCCACTTCACTTCTGTCATGGGCAATCGATAAAATTGGAGACAAGCTTACGATAAGCGGTTTTGCGTCAGATTCAAGGCATGATGTCCAATACTATCGATTTAAACCATTTCATTACAGCTTTAATGATGAGGTAAAGGGGAGACTTGCAGGAATAAAAGGGGGTCTTTCAACGCGAATGGGCGCCGCCATGAGGCATGCCGGTATAGATTTATTGACTCAGTCTTCAGCCAAAAAAATATTGCTGGTTTTGACTGATGGAGAACCATCTGATATTGACGTTGATGATCCTCAGCATCTTAGAATGGATGCAAAAAAAGCTGTTGAAGAACTCAGGAGTCATGGGATTGTAACTTTTTGCATTAGCCTAGATCCTTATGCTGATGAGTATGTCTCAAGAATTTTTGGAAAAAACCGATTTATGGTGATTGATAACCTTCAAAAACTTCCAGAAAGACTTCCTCAATTGTTTATTTCATTAACAAAATAATGAAAAAGCTCAAAGGTGAGTTAGAAATTTTCTGAAAGAATGATTATGAATTTAAATGTGATTTATCTTTAATAAATAAAAAAAAAGTATTGTAGAATTAACGCTCAATTTGTGAAGGATCGAATATGAACCAGCATCAAAACTTTTTAAACTCAGTCATTCAGCGATTAGGTATTGGTAGGTCTAGCAAAAAAAGCCTAAACTCAGAATATTTAATCAGCCTTTGTCATCAGCTTGTAAGTAAAAACGGTGAGGCAACTCTTTTTTCACTTGCAAAGTCCATCTTGGACGATTTTGATGCCCTTTCAGATGAGCAAAAGAAAATATTTTTTATAGATTTACTAAAACAGTTCAGTATTGATCGTCCATCATTAAAAAAAGCTTTAAAGAATCTAGACTTCAGCGATGAAGGGCAATTAAGAAAGCTACATAAGTTAATTGAGCCAAAGAGTCAGGAATTGCTTCGAAGACTCAATCAAGCTCCAAATGGAACCTCATCTATTTTAAAAATGAGAGAATCTTTATTAGATTGCATCAAGGATTTTCCTGAATTAAAGTCTCTAGATTTTGATTTTGTTCACTTGTTTAAGTCTTGGTTTAATCGAGGGTTTTTAAGATTAGAACGTATTGACTGGTCTACTAGTGCAAATGTTCTTGAAAAAATAATGGAATATGAGGCCGTTCATGATATATCTGATTGGCAAGATCTTCAGAATAGAGTTGCCGCTGCCGATAGGCGTCTTTATGCTTTTTTTCATCCAGCTCTGCCTGACGAGCCACTTATTTTTATAGAGGTTGCTTTGATGAATGAAGTGCCTGATTCTATAATGCCAATTCTAGATACAAGTGTTAAACCCATTGATCCATATAAGGCAAATACAGCAGTTTTTTATTCTATATCTAATTGCCAAATTGCTTTAAAAGGGGTTTCTTTTGGAAGCTTCCTCATCAAACAAGTGGTTTCTGAAATTCAGCAAGAGTTTAAAGAAATAAAACAGTTTGTCACTCTATCACCAGTCCCAGGATTGAGGAAATGGGCTAATAAGATGAACTCATTAAAGGATACAGATTTTCCAGATTATATTTCTGAAGAAATTAGTCATTGTTGTGAAAAAGAAGAGATAAATCAGTTGGCTTTATCGAGATTAACTTATTACTATTTAACTCAAGTGAAGACAAAAAATGGTGATGCAATTAATCCAGTTGCTCATTTTCATCTTGGCAATGGCGCAATAATCTTCAAAATTCATACAGAAGCAAATAATAATGAGTCGGCTATAGATGATTCTTGGGGGGGTTATGGTTAATTACCTTTATGATTTAGATTTGGTTGATAAAAATCATGAGGAATATGCCAATCAGATGCCTGTTGCAGTATCACCTAAGCTTACAAAATCAATTCAGACTAAGAAGAAAAATATCTTAGCGTATTAGTTCAGCAAATAGTAGGCTAAGGCAACCACACCAAACAAAACAATTTGGTGAGTAAGATAGATAATTAATGCGTGTCTACCCATCACTTCAAGCCAGCTCGACCGAAAAGTAAAAACTTTCTGATAATAAGGGTTATGTCCAAGAAAAATTCCAATGAAGACAAACGATAACCATGGGAATAAGGGGTAATAATCAACACTTCCATTGGGTAAATACGGCTCGAAAATATTTGAAAGAAATTCTAAGTTGGGTTGATCAAAAATTATCCCTGCAAGAATTAAAAAGGCAATCAAAAGTGAGGTCTTGGGATGGTTTACAAATGCTAAAGCAAATAAAGATGAAACCCAAATCAAGTGAAGAATACCAAAATAGACCCATCCATCAGGAAACATAATGTATGTTCCAAGCGAGACAAGTAGTGCTGCTATTCCCAGGTAAAGAAGCCTTTTAAGGAATTTTCTGTATTGAATAACTTTGCTATGAGCAAAAACTAAACTTACTCCAACAGCACTCAAAAATAGGAACACAATTAAACAGCGCCATGCAATACCCATCCAATGAGTAAATAATGGAATTTCAGTAAAGCCAAAGGTGTTTAAATCATAGATAAAGTGAAATGCAATCATCATTATGATAGCTATTCCTCTCATTAAGTCTAGCGAGGTGTCTCTATGATTAGACATTTTTTAAGATTATATTACTCAAAAACTTGGGAGACAAAAGACTTATCGATTGTTATTTTTGAGTCATCAAGTAGCTCTAGACATTTTGGCACAGCAAGAAAGACTGCTCCAAGACAAACCGCTATAGCTACAGGCTTTCCTGGAAGATTAATGATTAGGCTGTTTCCACGAGTGCCAGCAATCTGTCTCGATAGTATTGCAGTTGGAACCGTTCGAAGAGATACGGTTCTCATCTGCTCTGCAAAACCATCAAAAATTCGCTCGCATACTGCTTCTGTAGCTTCAGGGGTAACATCCCTTGTCGTTGGGCCTGTACCTCCAGTGGTCAGAATAAGATTGCAGCCTAGGTTATCGCTCATATCAATCAGTGTTTTCTCTATCAAAGGTTGTTCGTCTTCAATCACTTTGGTTTCAATTTCATAAGGGCAGGTAACAGCTTTCGAAATCCAATCCTGCATTGCTGGGCCACTAATATCCTCGTAAACTCCACGAGCCGCTCTATCTGAGATTGTAAGAAAGCCAATTTTAATTTTATTATTTGTCATATTTTTTTATCCCCCTGTCACAGGTGGAAAGAAGGCTACCTCATCTATATCGTTCACTAATGTGTCTTCAGAAGCTATTTCATGATTTACCGCACACAGTATATTTTTTGGGAAGTATTGCTCACCATATTTTTGAACTAGCTCATTTTTTATAGTTGAGATCTTGACTGGTGAGTCAAAAATCATTTCATCATGAGAGGTCTTCAGATTTTCTTTGAGTGAGGCAAAATAAAATATTCTCATCCTCCCATCTCCACCATCTGTCGATTACTAATATTATCAATAACAGAATCGAAATAATGTTTTTCGGGTTTTTTTGTTATTGCATTGAGAATAAGTTGTTTCACTTCATCATCATTCATTCCAGATCTAATAGCGTCTCGAAGAGAGACGGAATCTTTTTGACCCAGACAGAGAATTAATTCTCCTTGAGCTGTGAGTCTGACTCGATTGCAACTACTACAGAAATTATTAGAAACTGCAGAAATTGTTCCGATGCTAGTATTAGTTCCCTCAATCTTAAGTGCTTTTGCAGGTCCATCAGTTGGTTTGGAGTCGAGCGATGTAAGTCTATTCCCGAAGTTTGCTTTGACTCTATGCAAAATATCTTTCTCGCTAAGATGTCTATCTACCGCTTCAATTCCTGCAAGACCAATAGGCATTGTTTCAATAAATCTTAGATCTAAGTCTCTATTGATTGCAAATTCAATCATTGAATCAATTTCGTCATCGTTAACACCTTTCATGACGACCATATTTAACTTAATGGGTTTCATTCCAGCTGCAATTGCAGCATCAATACCTTTAATTACAGTATCTAAATCCCCATCTCTAGTTATCTCTTTAAATCGCTCAGGGATTAACGAGTCAATAGAAATGTTGACTCGGTTGATGCCATTATTTTTTAATTTTGAGGCTATATTGGGCAATAGATGGGCATTCGTTGAGAGTGGGATATCATTCAAACCAGGAATCTGACCGAGCATTTTTGTCAGATCAAGAATATCTTTGCGCAAAAGGGGCTCTCCTCCAGTGAGTCTTACTTTGGTCACTCCTAGCTCAGCAAATAATCGAACAATTTTTGCAATTTCTTCGAATGTAAGGACCTGAGATTTTTTAGTATGTGTCTGGTGATCCTCATCCCTGCAGTAATGACATCGATAATTACAGTGATCCGTTACTGATACTCTCAAGTAGGTAATTTTTCTGTTGAAAGGGTCAATAATTTGATTCATGGCTCTAAAACCCAGTGACCAGATTTACCACCCTTTTTTTCTAAAAGTTGCACATTACTAATGGTCATGAAACGATCAACCGCTTTACACATGTCGTAGACTGTTAGAGCAGCAATGCTTGCTGCTGTAAGAGCTTCCATTTCAACTCCTGTTTTGCCATTAAGTTTGGCAACAGCCACAATCTCAATAGTGCTATCTTTAGTGTTTGGAGTTAATTCAACACTAACCTTAGTGAGCATGAGCGGGTGACAGAGTGGGATAAGTTCTGAGCATTTTTTTGCAGCTTGAATTCCAGCAACTCTTGCAACAGAGAGGACGTCTCCCTTCTTATGAGAGCCAGAGACAATCAAGTCTAGTGTTTCAGGCTTCATAAGAACTTTGGCGCCAGCTTTAGCCTCACGTGAAGTATTATTTTTCTCAGAAACATCGACCATTTGTGCTTCACCATTTGAATTGATGTGTGTTAGTTTACTCATCTAGTTAATTCACTCAATGGATAATAATCAAGAATGGTACCACTATCAAATGTTGTATTTTCAGGTATCTCAATAATTCCATCGGCCCAAACAACTGAACTCATGACATCTGAACCTTGCTTTGGATACAAACTTGCCATTGGAATCTCGGACGTGTAATCAATCTGGACCCGAGCATATTCGCGCCTTGGTTTCCCTCGCTTACAGTCAAAATTTGTTTTTACTTTTATTGCTTTATTTTTAAAGCTGCTGTTCCCTTGCATTTTTTTAATGAATGGGAGCGCAAAAATACAGTATGTAACAAAGCTAGAAACTGGGTTACCTGGAAGCCCTATGAAAGGAATATTTCTTACATAACCAAAGGCAAGTGGTTTGCCAGGTTTCATTTTAATTTTCCAAAGGTTGAGTGAACCAAGTTTTTCAACCGCAGGTTTCACGTGATCTTCCTCACCCACTGAAACTCCACCAGTGGTCATAATTAAATCACAATCTTTTGCAAGGTCTTCAAGTGCATCGCAGGTTGAATCAAAATCATCTTTAATGTTGCCAAGATTAACAACTTTGCATCCAGCATTCTTTAGCAAAGCAACTAGTGCATATCGGTTTGAATTATATATTTTTCCGGGTGTTAGAGATTGCCCAGGTTCAACCAGTTCATCTCCAGTAAAGAAAACTCCAACCTTAAGTTTTTTATAGACTTTAAGCTCTCCAATTCCAACTGATGCCGCAAGAGAAATATCCTCAGGTTCAATTTTTTTTCCAACATTAAGAATAACACCATTTTTTAAAATATCGTTCCCAGTTGGACGAATATTCTCATTCAATTCAATTGCCCTTTTAATTGTTATTTGAGAGCCATCTTCAGAGGTTTCGCATTCCTCCTGCATAACTACAGTGTTTGCTCCTTTTGGAATTGGTGCCCCAGTGAAGATTCTGGCTGCATTTCCTTTTTTAAGTTCATTTCCTATGGAGCCTGCTGCAATTCTATCCACAACATTGAAGGTTTGATTTTCCTTAGATAAATTATTCTCATCAAGAGCGATTGTATAGCCATCCATTGCGCTATTATCAAATCCTGGCACATTAATTCTAGAGCGAATATCTTCGGCAAGAATTCTCCCAATAGAATCATCTAAAGAGGTGAGCTCAGTAAGATCTGAAATGACTGCTGATTCCATAAGGAATGAAAGCGCATCATCAGCGCTCATAAGAGAATCACTAAACATTGGAGAGCTTGAATTATTTAGCTTGTCATTCATGATGTTCTAATTTTAAGGTTTATTGGGTGTATTATACAATTGCAAGAAATTTTCCAAATTACAAATAACTTGAAAAAAGAACAGGAATTAATTGAATAATATTTTACAGAGTGAAGTTTCATCAGTTATCCTCGCGGGTGGTCAAGGGCTGAGAATGGATGGAATGGATAAAGGTTTGATTGAATTTAGAGGCTTGCCCTTGATAGCTCATGTGCTAGGCGTAATAGAGTCAAAAGTAGATAAGATCTACATTAGTGCTAATAGAAGTTTTGACGCATATTCAGCTTATGGAGAGGTCATTAAAGACGATTTATTAGGATTTCAAGGTCCATTAGCTGGAATTTCAAAGGCGCTAAAGGTTTGTGAAACTGACTATTTATTGGTGCTGCCGTGCGATAGTCCTCTAGTTGATTCTGAGTTAGTTGACTCTTTAATAAATAAAATGGAGCAAAAAGACGCTGATATTTGCGTAGCGCATGATGGCTCAATAATGCATGCGACATTTGCTTTGATGAAGTCAAATCTTAGTAAAAGTCTAGAACATTTTCTTAATGATGGTGGTCGAAAGATGGCTCATTGGTATCGCCAGCAGAATTTAGAGAGGGTCGATGTCTCAGATCGCTTGGAGGTTTTAACTAATCTTAATAAACCAGAAGATCTAGACTTTTAATTTTTCCAGCGTTTTTTTTGTTTTTCGTCATGATCCCTTTTGCCAACCCATTTTTCTTGTTTGTCAGAAACCTCTTTTTTCCAGAATGGAGCGTCAGTTTTTAAGTAATCCATAATGAAGTTACATGAGTCAAAAGCCTCTTGTCGATGTTTACTTGATGTGATTACTAAAACAATTTGATCACCAACGCTAAGAGTGCCAACGCGATGAATAATTGTTATAGATTCTAGTTCCCATTTTTTTCTTGCTTTATCAGCTATTGTGGAGAGTGATTTCTCTGTCATCCCGGGATAGTGCTCTAAAGTGAGAGATACAAGAGATTCACCTTCCAAGTCACGAACAGTCCCAATAAAGCTGACAACTGCACCCAAGTTAGAGTTAGTTGATTTTATTAACTCAACTTCTTTAGTTAAGTCAAAATCCTCAGTTTGAACTACAATTTTATCCATCAATTGATTTTATCGCTTTTGAAGATAGCTGAATGACCTTTGATTTTTTATATATGGATTATAATTTAATCGTGACATTAATCAATTCACTCTAAATGAATAAAATTAAACTTGCAGATCTCAAGCATCTTGATAAGCAAGATCCACTCTCTAAATATAGAGAGGAATTCTTTCTTCCAAAAAACACAATTTATTTTGATGGTAATTCATTAGGTCCTGTTCCTACGAAAACCATAAAGAATCTCAACAAAACGATTAATGAGGAATGGGGTAAGGATTTAATTAACAGTTGGAATAAAGCCAATTGGATTAATTTACCTCAAACATTGGGAGATAAGATTGCGCCCCTTCTTGGAGCCAAATCTGGAGAAGTTGTAGTTGTGGACAGTACTTCTTTAAATTTATTTAAAGTACTCACATCGGCATTGAGGCTAAATAAAAATCGAAAGAAAGTTGTCAGTGAGTCAACAAATTTCCCATCGGATTTATACATTCTTGAGGGTGTCAACGGAATGCTAAATAATCATTATGAATGTCAATTAATCGATGATGATATCAATTTTGAAAAATATATTGATTCCTCTACTGCAGTAGTTATGCTCTCGCATATCAACTATAAGACGGGAAGAATCAGTGATATGAAAAAAATTACTGATTATGCTCATCAGCAAGGAGCACTTGTTGTTTGGGATTTAAGTCATAGCGTAGGTGTGATTCCTATGGATTTGCATAATATTGGTGTAGATTTTGCAGTAGGCTGTACCTATAAACATCTCAATGGCGGCCCAGGAGCGCCTGGTTTTTTATATGTCCATAGTGATTTAATTGAAATCGTATCACAACCATTATCAGGATGGCTTGGGCACAGTGATCCATTTGCATTTGAAACAAAATACACTCCAGCAAATAATATCAATAAATTTATTTGCGGGACTCCATCAATTCTCTCTTATAAAGCAGTAGAGAGTGCTCTAGATATCTTTGATGAAATATCTTTGGAGCAAGTTCGTGAAAAAAGCATTCAACTGTCAGAGTTATTTATTAAGTTAATTCAACAAGAGTGCGGAGATTTTGGGTTTGAATTATTTTCTCCAATTGACGCCGCTCATAGAGGAAGTCAAATTTCATATAAGCATGAAAATGCTTATCCAATAATGCAGTCATTAATTTCAAGAGGCATTATCGGAGATTACCGAGAGCCAAACATTTTGAGGTTTGGAATTTCACCTCTTTATATGAGGCATGAGGATGTTTGGAGTGCAATAATATGCCTTAAAAATATTATGCAATCAAACGAGTGGGACTCGTCAAATTTTAAAATAAGAAACTACGTGACCTAATTAATGGACTAACAAATTAAGGTTTTTTTGATAATCTTCCAACAATCGCAATACCTAGTGCAACTGAAGGTCCAATTCCAAGAGCGAATATTATTGTTCCAAGTCCAACTACTTCTCCCAATAGCTTATCTAGATTATTTAAAAGACAAATTGAACCTAAAACAACAACACTAATCTCAATCGTAGTTCGTATAGAGTAAATTGGCATATTTGTGACTCTTTGAAGTCCCATCATTAAGCCATCTCTTGGTCCAGCTCCAAGATTGCAAATTAAGTAGAATCCACTTCCAATACCTATCGTTAAAACACCAATAATGACTTGTAATATTTTGAGTGGGTAATATTCAGGGTATGGCAAAAAATAGATTGAAAACTCAATTGTCAGCGCAATAATAAAAGCGTTTAATATTGTGCCCATTCCAGGCTTTTGTTTGAGTGGAATCCACAACATTAAAACGAAAACGCTGATAACAAATGTAGAGAGACCTAAAGACCAATCAGTGAGATTTGAAATTCCTTGTGCAAGAACAGTATAGGGTCCAACACCTGCACCACTGGTGATTAAGAGGCTCTCTCCAAGTCCAAACAAAAATAAACCAAAAACCAGAAAAAAAAAGGTTAATGGTTTTGGTTTTAAATTGAAGGGGTCATCAGAGCTCCAAGCTACATTAGGAATTTTTTTAATAGTAAATGTTTCTGATAGAAGCTTCATTAACGGCAGGTAAAATCAAAAATAGGTTAATAATACAGATGTTTTTACTTATTCTTAAAGAGTCTATAAATAATAAAATGTATCTTTTTGTTTTGATAATTTAGTTATTATCATAGCTGTATTTAATTTGAATAAAAATAGAGTAGTTTAAGTCTAATGGCAAAATTTATAAACCAATCTGATGTTCAAAGCTATAGAGAAGACGGCGTTGTTATTCTTCGGGGTGTTTTTACTGAGTGGGTTGATATTTTAGGCCATGGGGCTGAGTTTCATCTTAAAAATCCGAGTAAGCAATCTCTAGTTCATCATGGAGAACATCTTCAGGGATATTTCTTAGAAGATTTTTGCAATTGGAGGCGTATTCCTGAATATACAGACTTTATATTCAACTCCTCTTTGGCATCTATTGCTTCAGATTTAATGGAGTCGAATTCTGTACAGTTTTTCCATGACCATTTTTTTTATAAAGAGGCAAAATCTGGAGTGCCCACGCCATGGCATCAAGATATTCCGTACTATTGCGTTTCAGGGCATCAAACAGTCAGCTTTTGGTTGCCATTAGAATCCAGACAAAAAAATGTTTCATTAAAGGTACTTGCTGGAAGCCATATGCTGAATAAAGAAGTTCGACCAACTAGCTGGTCCAATAATGAGAGCTTTTATGAGGATAACGAAGCGTTTATGGATATGCCAGATAGTAATCAATATGAAATAAAGGAGTGGGAGACAGAGCCTGGAGATGTCATTGTATTTAATTTCAAGACAATTCATGGGGCCAATGCCAATACAGTTGACAAGGTTAGTAGAACTCTATCATTCAGATTGATGGGTGATGATGTTGTTTTCAGGGAGCGTCCTGGGAGAACTTCACCGAACTTCCCTGGAATTAATCAAAAAACTGGAGAGCGCATGAGAGAGGATTGGTTTCCAACGCTTTGGAGTGGATAATTGTTATGGATATTGCTAACTTTTCATTAGAGATTCTGACCTTTTTATTCATTGTTGGAATCATAGCAGGTTTTCTAGATACACTAGTCGGTGGAGGTGGTTTGCTTGCAGTTCCAGCGCTCTTGCTTAGCGGCATTCCTCCAATTTATGTTCTTGGTACGAATAAGTTTCAAGGCAGTATGGGGACTGGCATTGCGACGTTTTTGCTTTTTCGTAAAAAAAAGTTAGATTGGCAAACAGTCAAACAATTAATGCTGTCAGCTTTCATTGGTTCAGTTATAGGCGGCATTATTGTTCAGTTTGTTGATACCAAGGTGCTTTCGTTCGTTATTCCTTTAGTTCTTGTAGTGATTGCAGTTTACTTTATTGTTTCTCCAAAGCCTCGAGCAATTAGTTCTAGCTCAATGTCTAAAAAGAGATTTGGATCTTATGCTGTTCCATGCGTAGGTTTCTATGACGGCATGTTTGGCCCAGGAGCTGGCTCTTTTTTTGTTATGACTGGGGTAATGTTAAAAAAACTTGAAATTATCCAAGCTACTATATTGGCAAAGCCACTTAATTTTGCTTCAAATATTGCAGGCTTCATAGTCTTTTTTATATTTGGACACATTGCCTTTGCTATAGGATTGATTATGATGTTGGGGCAATTGATTGGATCATTTTTGGGAACTCATTACTTACTAAGAGCTAATCCTAAATTGATTAGAGTACTGATAGTTATATCATCGCTATCAATGTTGGCAAAGTATATGAGCTCATTGGTTTCATGAAGTATCATAAAGGAAATCTTTTCACTGAATTGCCAACATGGATTGCCATTTTTTTGGTTTATTTTCTTTGGTGGATTGTGCTGAGTAATTTCAATGCTATCCCTTTTGCCGCTCTATTAGAGAGTTATTTTATTAGTAAGGATGAATGGGATACCTTGAGCAGGTATCGACAAAAATTTGCTGAATTCAATATGACTTTGCTAGGACGATTGACACTTGGTCCGCTTTGGTATTTCTTTGCACTTAAAAAAGAACTTTTTATGAGTTTGAAAAAGCCTTTTTCAATCAGTTTCCTAGTTTTGTTTTCACACGAATTTATTGTAGTCATTCTTTTATATTTTATTTGGTCCTATTTTAATGTTCATTTTGTAACCTACATTCTGTGCGCATACTTTGCACACGCATTAACAATGGTTAGAAGTTTTTATGAACATCAGCCAAGCTCTAACCCAAATCATCGCTCGATAATAATGCAAACCTTCTTTCCATTGCGTATCTTGTTTCTTAATAATAACTACCATTTCGTTCATCATAAAAATCCAAGTATGAGTTGGTATCTAATTCCGAGAGAATACAAACTAAATTCTGAAAAATATAACCAATCCAATGGTTTTTTCTTAGAAAAAGGTTATTTTAAATGGTTTAAAAAATATCTATTTAAATCTGTCAAAAACCCTAAACATCCGGCCTTTTAACTGAGTTATGGAGAGAGAATTTATTGGCATTGGAATGTACTCAATAAATTTTGAGTTTGAAAAAGCATGGCAAGAGCTATTTGTTTTGGCTGGAAAAATAGATCCAGAGTTAACTCTCCCAGTTAACTTTTTGAATTCAGTTCATGAGAAAGACATCCTTTCAAATCAAACTCGATTAAGTCATATATGTGGTTTTCCACTAGTCAGTCAATTTCAAAAAAAATTAATTCCGCTTTGTACTCCCCATTTTGATCTTGATGAGCTTGAGGGGCCAAACTACTTCAGTTACTTGGTGGTATCTAAGGCAAGTCAAATTGATTCTCTAAAAGATACTCAGGGGATGGTTGCTGCTATTAACAGCTATGACTCACAAAGTGGTAATAATGTTTTTCGCAGCGAGATTGAGACTTCAAAAAAGCTTGGACTGTTTAATGACTTTTATAAAGACATCGTGATTACCGGATCCCATAAAAACAGCGTTCAAAAAATAATCAATAATGAAGTTGATATTGCTTGTATTGATGCAATGAGCTTCTCCTATATAAAGCGATTTGAGCCACAAATAATTGATAATTTAAGGATTATTGGGCGCTCAATCATTTCACCTGCACCTCCTTTTGTCACTCATAAAGATAACCCGGTATGCTCTTCAAGTGGTCTCATTAGTGCACTAAATAGCGCTCTCAAAATATTAGATCAAAACTATAAAGATATTTTAAATATTAAGAGGTTTTCCTTTGTGCCTTTAGACACATACAATTCGCTTATTAATCAGCGAGTTTAGATATTTTTTGGTAATGGATATTGAGTGCTAAAGTGTTCCCATTCATAGCGCTCAGGATAACTCCTTCGATAATCTTCAAAATTAGAAATGTCTTTAACTGCTTTATCATCTTCCTGGAATGAGTAAATTGAATTAAGAGTGTCATGAAGATTATTCTCTTTGATAATTCTTGATTCTGGATTGATAAGATTTTCGATATCACTATTAAGGGGCTTTCTTGTAAATTTACAGAGCTCTTTATAGATCATAAAGCTGCCCATGAATTTAGCATCAATTGAATGTCCTGCAATATGAGGTGTAGCCCAGTATGCTGATTTTTGAAGAGTAGAGTTAATATTAGGTTCGTTTTCCCAGCAATCAATTATGTTTGCTTTTGTTGGAGTCAGCTGCCAAATCATTTCATCAATGATGCCACCTCGTGCAGCATTGATAATGATTGTGTCTTCATTAATATATTTAAAGTTATGAGAACCTAAAAGATTATGGGTAGGATATGCTCCTGAGGAAGTCAATGGGGTATGAAAGGTGACAATGTCAGCGCCAAGAGCCGTTTTGAGTGAAACAAAGTTCTCACTTCCTTCGACAGATTCACGAGGTGGATCATTTAAAAGCGTTTTCATGCCAAGCTGCTTCGCTTTAATTTCAAGTCTTTTCCCTACATTACCTACACCAATGATTCCAAGCGTTTTGCTTGATAGATTGAAGTTATATTCATTCGATAAATTTGCAATTGCACTAATAACATACTCTGCTACAGCATTCGCATTACAACCCTGGGCAGATGAGAACGCTATATCGTTATCTTCAAGGAAGGATTGATCAATATGATCTAGTCCAGCTACTGTTGAGCCGACAAATTTAATTTTTGATCCCTTAAGAAGCTCTTCGTTGACTTTTGTTCTAGACCTGACTATCAATGCATCACAATCGCGGAGAGTTTCATTGCATATTTCCTTTCCAGGTAAGGTAATTATTTTTCCAAATTCTGAAAAAATTTCATTAAAGCCCCATACTGCATCATCAATCACTAACCTCATAAGGGTAAACTCCAGTTGATCAATTCTTGATTGGTAGATTTCAGATATTCATTCGTTTTTGAAAAATGCTTGCAACCAAAGAAGCCGTTATGAGCTGAGAATGGGGAAGGATGAGCTGCACTGAGAATCAAATGTTTTTTGTGATCTATCAAGTCAGATTTTTTATTTGCGTAGGCGCCCCAAAGCAAAAATACTAAATTATCTTTGTTTTCATTTAGTAACTGGATAACTTGATCAGTGAAAACTTCCCAGCCTCGATTTGCGTGAGATGCTGGAGAGTTCTTTTCAACTGTCAGAACGCTATTCAAAAGGAGAACTCCTTGCTTTGCCCAATTTACTAGGTGACCATGACCCGGATTAGTAAAGTCAACATCATCTTGATTGAGTTCCTTATAAATATTTCTGAGTGACGGTGGAATAGCGATGCCTTTTGGAACTGAAAAACTTAATCCCTCTGCTTGGCCTTCTCCATGATAGGGATCTTGTCCAAGAATAATGACTTTCGTTGAGGCAAAACTTGAATACTCAAATGCTCTAAACCAAGTCTTTCTTGGAGGATAAATCTCATAACCAATTCTTGAGTTAAGAAATGAGAGCAAGGATTTAAAATAATCTTTGTTTTTTTCTGGTGATAAGTAGGCTTCCCAGTCGCCAATATCTTGACTCATCTAATGCACTTGACTAGATAAACTATTTGGTCATATTTGTTTAATTGCATTTGAATCTCAAAAAATATATTATGTTTAGAAATGATGTATAAATTATTTTGATCATTTTTTTACTAAATTCATTGTAAGTACTATTATATCAAGGATTAGGTGTGACCGATTGGATCAACAGATGGGAGACTAATAGAATTGGATGGCATGCTGAGCAAGTCAATAGGCATCTAATTAAATATCTTGATAGGCTGAACTTGTCATCTGGAGATTCTATTTTTGTTCCACTTAGCGGGAAATCCAATGATATGCTTTTTCTTCTTGAAAATGATATAAACGTCATAGGGGTTGAATTGAGCAATATTGCTATTGAGCAATTTTTTTCAGAGAATAACCTGGATTATTCGGTATCAGAAGTTGATAAATTTGTCCTATATGAGGGCGAGAAAATAAAATTGTATTGTGGAGATTTTTTTGATTTGGAATCAAAGCACTTACATCATGTGAGAGCTCTATATGACAGAGCTTCATTAATCGCCCTGAACGAAGGTTTAAGACAAAAATATGTCAAACATTTAAGTGATATAATAGAGCTAGATGCTAGGATCTTACTCTTAACTTTAAATTACCCTCAGCATCAAAGATCTGGACCACCTTTTGCAGTGAGTAAAGAAGAGGTTGGCGAATTATTTAATGGTTCTTTTGATTTTCAAGAATTGTATTGTATTGATGATATTGAAAATGAACCGATGTTCCAAAATCTTGGAGTAGATTTTGTTGAAAAAGCAGTGTATTTGCTGCAAAAAGTGAGAGTGTGATGGCAAAAAAAATGACGGGCATAGTTGCTCAATTTGGTACCAAAGGATATGGATTTATTACTGGAGACGATGGAGAAAAATATTTTGTTCATCAAAAAAATGTTTTTAATAAGTCTCGACTAAGGAGTGATACCAGAGTTAAATTTAAGGTTGAAACTTCAGATAAAGGCCTAGTCGCTGTTGATGTTAAGTTGGAGAAAATAGTTGAAGAGTCAACTCCATTGACTGATAACGATATTAAGGCAATGTTTGGTGTTTTGCTAGTATTTCAAATCATTATTGCATACTTTGTGTTTTTTGGATAAATGAAAAAACTACTAGTTTTAGGTTTACTTGTTGCAATTTCAATTTCAGGATGTTTTTCAACGCCTGCAAGAGAGGTTACAAATATCTGTACTTTGCTCGATGAAAAGGTTAGCTGGTATCGTGCGGCTAAATTAAGTGAAGAAAAGTGGAAAGTCCCAATGCATTTGCAAATGGCGATCATCCATCAAGAGTCGCGCTTTGCTTCAAGAGCTAAGCCACCTCGTAATAAGATTTTCGGATTTATACCGGGCTCTAGACCAACAGATTCTTATGGATACACTCAAGCCAAAAAGGCAACATGGGAGTGGTATCAACTTAAAACTGGAAAAAAAGATGCAAGAAGGGATAACTTCGCTGATGCTGTAGATTTCGTTGGATGGTATGCAAATCAATCTAATCTGAGGTCAAAGATCAGTAAAACAGATGCATATCGTCAATATTTGGCATACCATGAAGGTCATGGTGGCTATAACAAGAAGAGTTATGAAAAGAAAGATTGGCTTATCTCGATAGCTAAGAAGGTAGAAAACAAGTCAAATACATATAAATCTCAGTTATCCCAATGCAGAGAGCAGCTCGATAATAACAGAATCTGGACACTTTTCTAACTATTATTTCTCGATGTGGTTTAACTCATTAGAGGTCTTTCAATTAGAAGGTAGTTTATGAATTCTAAGGAATTAATCCACTCCATAATTCAAAGGATTGCTACCGGTCCTGAGATGAGTAAGAATATCAGTCTCGAAGAATCAAGGCAGGGAATGCAGGCAATTTTAAATAATGAGATTGATGATGTTCAAGCGGCAATATTCCTCATTGCAATGAGAATGAAGCGTGAGACTATGGATGAGAATATTGGAATTTTGATGGCTTTAATTGAAAGGTCACAGTCCAGAAATGTATCTGTAGATGATTTAATTGATATTGGTGATCCTTACAGCGGATACAGTCGTTCAATCCCAGTCTCATCTTTCTTGCCTCCTCTTCTAGCAGAGCTTGGTTTACCGGCAGTGATTCATGGCCTTGATTCAGTTTCTCCAAAATTTGGACTTACTCATCGAAAAATATACCAAGCATTAGATCTAGAGGTTGATTTAACTGTTGATAAGGCTAAAAAAAGAATTGAAAATCAAACCATTGGCTGGTCTTATATCGATCAAAGTCAATACTGTAAGGAGCTGCATGCATTGGTGCCTCTTAGAAATCAAGTCATTAAAAGGACTGTACTGAATACTGTTGAGTCATTGATTGGCCCCTTAAGAGGGGTTAATACTCATTCAGTCTTGGGTTATGTCCATAAAGCTTATCCGCCAATCTATTCAAAATTAGCTCAAAAATCAGGATTTAAAAGTAG
>LUMP01000029.1_pt1 | contig 36732 bp, 42 predicted proteins | sample 729641 | NCBI WGS metagenome assembly LUMP01 (sample SAMN03860260, study PRJNA289734) | marine metagenome | biome: seawater column; feature: ocean; material: water; isolation source: Red Sea water column Station 12 - depth 47m | place: Saudi Arabia: Red Sea | collected 2011-10-15 | depth 47 m | reverse complement strand
TCATTTTTACACCTATAAAATTGTGTCTCTAGTTCTATTATAGTATCAATGGAAAAAATTTTCTAAATTCCTAATTGGTTTTTATTGTAAACAAAAAAAGCCCATCAAATAGATGGGCTTTTAGTAGATCTTTGGAGCTTATTACTTATGGATTTTTACATCAGTAAAAACACCACCAATAACTTCGCGCTCAGCGTATGAACCATTAGCTGTACCACCTGCATCTAATTCAACACCAGTAGCTCCAACATAGTCCACAGGTAAGCCACCTGAAATCCATTTCAAGCACTCACCTAATTTACCTGCATGACACTGATTACCAGGAGCATTAGCAACATTCATTACTTGTGCCTGGATAGCAGCTCTGTCAGTAGAACGTGCAGCCTGTGAAGCTAAGATAATTAGAGCCATAGCATCATAAGATTCAGCTGAGAACACTCCAGAACCATCAACACCGCCAGCTTCTGCTACAGCCAACCAGTTAGCACCAAGTGCAGCATCTGGAGATGGCAATGTACCCCATGATCCATCAGCAACAGCACTAGATGTTACATCACTAATCATACCGTCACCAAATACATAGTCGCTGAAAGCACCTGTATCTTCTGAAGCAGCGATAATTCCTCTACCGCCAGTATCGGCATAACCTAATACAGCTAGAGTGGCTGAACCACCTGCAGATAGTGCCGCTACGTCAGCAGAATAGTCTGCTTTATCGTCGTCGTGTCCTGCCAATACTGTTACTGTTCCACCCATAGCTTCATATGCAGTAACAAATGCATCAGCTAAACCTTTACCATAGTCACTGTTTGAATGAGTTACAGCCATATCAGTCTGTCCTCTTGCTATTGCAATACTTGCAAGAACTGGGCCTTGTCTAGCATCTGAAGGTGCAGTTCTGAAGAACCAACCGCCATCTTCAAGTGTTGTAAGGGCAGGTGAAGTTGCTGATGGCGAAATTGAAACAACTCCATTTGGTACTAATACGTTAGTAATGACCGCACCAGTGTTACCAGAACAGTTTGGACCCATAATAGCCATAACATTATCATCATTTACCATTTTTTCAGCTTGTGCTATTGCAACCGCTGCGTCAATACATACTGAGTCACCTTGAACTACGTTGATTGTTCCTTGAAGGTATGCTCCAGAAGCGTTTGCTTCAGTTACAGCCAGATTTGCACCACCTGACATTGGACCAATCATAGATTCAAGAGGACCAGTGAATCCTTGAAGCTCGCCAACGTTGACAGTCGCACCATAAGAGGCTGTTGCCATAGTTGCTGACAATATTACGCCAGCTGTTGTCTTTAAATAACTTTTCATTTTGTCTCCTAGTATAAAAAAAAGATTCCCTACGCTTAATATCGTATTAAGACGCATTTCCAAAGGGATTCAGAGTAATGATAAACAGTTTCCTGTAGTTTGTGTTAAAAATATTTGAAAATTTAATTCACTTGCTACCAATCAAAAGCCTCTAATTTGGGAAAATCAAAGCTCTTTATTTTTTTCAGGAAGAATTCCACCAGGAGAAAATCTCATAATCAATAGCAATATAGTTCCCATAAAGACTAGTCTTAGGTAGTGTACACGTTCCTCAATAAATTCAAGCAACGCACCTCCATCCTGCATATTGTTACCAAGCATTTCAACTACCCACAGACCCATTGGTCCAGACTGAATCCATATAAACCAAATGATAAAAGCACCCAAAACAGAGCCTAAATTATTTCCTGAGCCTCCAAGAATAACCATGACCCATATCAAGAAAGTAAATCTTAAAGGCTGATAAGCCGTAGGAATGAAGATTCCATCATAGGTCACCAACAAAGCCCCTGCAACACCAACTATTCCTGACCCAATAACAAAGATTTGAAGATGCTGGCGCTTAATATTTTTACCCATTGCCGAGGCAGCAACTTCATTGTCTCTAATCGCCCTTACTTTTCTACCCCAAGGAGAATTTAAAGCAAGATTTGAAAGTATTATAAAAGCCCCTAAAATAGCTATAAAAAGGCCTGAATAGCAAAGTTTGACAAAAACGACAGCGGCCTCTCTCACATAATCACCCAGTCTTTCAACTTGTTCCGATTGAGTCAGTAATTGAAGTTCTGATTTATGTAGCCAAGCAATCAAACTCTGAAACCAATCAGACTGCTGCATATCTACTTCATAAGGAACAGGTCTTGGAAGACCAAAAACATTTTTAAGGCCACGAACAAACCAGTCTTCATTTTTGATTACATAGAGAATAATTTCAGAAATACCTAAGGTCGCAATAGCGAGATAATCCGTCCTTAATCCCAGTGTAATCTTCCCAATCCACCATGCAGCACCGGCGGCTGCCAAACCTCCAACTATCCATGAAAAAGCAACAGGCAGTCCAAATCCACCTAGATAACCTGTTATTGCTGGATCAACAGCCTCAATTAATTCAGCAGCTTCAGAGAAGTAATATCTGGTTATTAAATAACCAATAATTACTAATAATGCTGTAAGCCATTTATTTACTCCAAACCTATTAAGGAATATTCCACCAATAATAGTAATAGCACCCATAATCAAGGCAAAAAACATCTTCATTCCACCAGCATCTATGGCTTCAGTAACTGGCTGCTGAGCGATTAACACCACACTAACACCGCCAAGAGCAGCAAAGCCCATAATGCCCACATTAAATAAGCCTGCATAACCCCACTGAATATTGACACCAAGAGCCATAATGGCTGATATTAATGACATATTAAAAATTCCAAGCGCAAGTGCCCATGATTGATTCATGCCAACAAATAAAAGAATAAGGCCCATTATTGTAAAGCTCACTATGGCTTTATTAGCCTCCCAAATAGTCTTTATATTATTCATCAACTATCACCTTGCCTTTAAATATTCCGGTAGGTCTTATTAATAGAACAATGACCAAAATAACAAAAGAGATTGCATATTTATATTCTGTACCAATGAGCTGAACCAGTGAACTAGGATGCATTGATAGTGGTAATAAATAAATTAAGAACTTCTTGTAAGCATAAGTCAGCAATATTTCAGAGAATGCAACTAAAAAAGCGCCTGCAATTGCACCAAGAGGAGAACCTATACCGCCAACAATAACTGAAGCAAATATTGGTAGCAGCAGTAGGTGATATTGCTGAGGAGCAAATCCCTTATCTAATCCATATAGTGTTCCTGCAATCGTCGTCAAAAGAGCAACCAATAACCAGGTTATACGGACTACTCTATCTGGATCAATCCCAGAGAGAAGAGCCAACTCTTTATTATCTGAATAAGCACGCATAGCTTTACCAGTTTTAGTTTTTTGCAAAAAATAAAATAAAAAAGCAACTAGTAAAATAGCTAGGGTAATTGTTAAAAATTGCGATGTTTTGAGTGCAATACCCTGTTGAAGTCCAGTAAATGCTTTGAACTCTCTTACAGAAAAGATAAATCTCTCTCCATCACCAAAACGTTGGGCAGAGGCGCCAAGGAAAAACCTAACAATACCTCCTGTAATGAACATTACTCCGATTGATGCAGTAATTCCCACAATGCTCTGCTTAATCTTAATTCCTCGATAGTGCTTGTAAACTAATCGATCCATTAATAGTAAGTATATTGACATTCCAATAATTGCTATTGGAATAGCTAAAAGTGCAGTTGGGACTCCACTAATGGTCCACCCCTGATTAATCATATAGCCACTCAAGAATATAACAAGCATCGTCCCAAAAGCCATGCTGTCACCTTGAGCAAAATTTGAAAACCTTAGGATTGAATAGACTAGAGTTACAGCTAAAGCCCCAAGTGCCAGTTGAGATCCATATGATAATCCTGGAAGAATAACAAAGTTTGTCAATAAGGCTAGGGCATTAATAATATCAATAGAGTCTGACATTTAACCTCCCAAAAACTTCTTTCGAACTTCACGATCATTGATCAGCTCTTTTCCAGTTCCAGTATGCTCATTTCGACCTGATACTAAAACGAAACCCTTGTCTGCAATGTTTAAGGCTTGTTGAGCATTCTGCTCCACCATGAGAACAGCCATTCCAGCATTTCTTACATCTAGAATATTTGAAAAAATCTCATCCATTACAATCGGCGAAACACCTGCTGTTGGCTCATCAAGCAGCATAACCGATGGTTTTGTCATCATCGCTCTTCCAAAGGCAACCTGTTGCCTTTGTCCGCCAGACAACTGTTCAGCTAACTGTTTTCTTTTTTCATGAAGAATCGGAAATAAATCGTAGACCTCATCAATTGTTTTGCTAATATCATCATTTCTAATGAAACCGCCCATTTGAAGATTCTCTTCTACAGTCATTGATGGAAAAACATTCTTTGTTTGAGGGACAAATGCCAAACCCTCAGCAATTCTATCTTGAGTTGAAAGCATTGAAATATCATTGCCATCCAATGTTACAGAGCCAGACGTTGCCTCTAACATTCCAAGCAAAACTCTCATAACAGTTGATTTTCCAGCACCATTTGGACCCACTATGACAGCCAATTCTCCCTTTTCAACCTGCACGGAACATTCATGCAAGATAGGGACAACACCGTAAGAAGCGACTAAATTATTTCCTTCAAGATATGCCATCAGTTAGTAGCCTCAGTTTTAACGCCTTTTCCTAAGTATGCTTCAATTACAGCGTCACTATTTTTTATCTCTTCAGGAGTGCCGCTGGTCAATATTTGACCTTCAGCAAGAACAACGACTGGATTACATAGTCTTGAGATGAAATCCATATCGTGCTCAATCATACAAAAGGTATAACCTCTCTCTTCATTAAGTCTCAAAATGGCATCACCAATCTGCTTAAGTAGTGTCCTATTAACTCCAGCCCCCACTTCGTCCAAGAGAACAACTTTTGCATCAACCATCATGGTTCTTGCTAACTCTAATAATTTTTTCTGACCACCTGACAAATTTCCAGCCCTTTCATTTTTTAAATGGCTTATGCTCAAAAAATCTACAACTTCTTCAGCCTTAGCTTGAAGCACCCTTTCCTCTTCACGAATTTGTTTGCGTTTTAGCCAGGTATTCATGAGACTTTCACCAAGCTGGTTAGCGGGAACCATCATGAGGTTCTCTAGAACACTGAGTGTTGGAAATTCATGGGCAATTTGAAATGTTCTCAGAAGACCTTTGTGAAAAAGCTGATGCGATGTAAGCTCAGTCACATCTTCACCATCAAGAATGATTTCACCCTCTGTTGGCTGATATAGCCCAGCAATAAGGTTGAACATTGTTGTCTTACCTGCACCATTTGGACCTACTAGGCCGGTAATTGAACCTTTATCAATGTGCAAATCTACATCATCAACAGCTTTAATTCCGCCGAAATGTTTTGATAAATTCTTGACTGTAATCATTATTTAGAAAAGAAAAAAATCCCTTATTTGATTAGGGGACGAATTATCCATGAAAAACAAAAACAATTGTGAACTTTAGGGCAAAACCTTGTTGAAGGGTTTTACGATAACACTTGAATATACTCCCGCTGAAACATATGGGTCGGCATCTGCCCAATTGCGAGCCTCATTAAGATCTTCAAACTCTGCAACAACAAGAGATCCAGAAAAACCTGCGTCTCCAGGATCTGAGACATCAATTGCAGGATGAGGTCCAGCCAAAATGAGTCTTCCTTGGTTTTTAAGCTCATTAAGTCTAGCAACATGATCTGGTCTCGCGCCCTTTCTTTTTTCTAAACTATCCTCTACATCCTGAGAAATAATGGCATACAGCATAATATTTTCCTAAAGCTCCAATACATCTTGCATCGAATAGAGTCCACTGGGTTTATCAATCAACCAGTGCGCGGCTCTTACAGCACCATTGGCATAAATCATTCTTGAAGATGCCTTGTGAGTAATTTCAACTCTTTCTCCGTCCATAAAGAAGGCTACAGTATGTTCGCCCACTACATCACCACCTCGAATCGATGAAAACCCGATAGTATTTTGATCTCTAGGCTCCTCTATGCCTTCTCGACCATATATGGCGCATTTAGACAAATCCCTTCCGAGTGCATTTGCTACAACCTCTCCCATCTTAAGAGCAGTACCAGAGGGTGAATCAACTTTATAACGGTGATGAGCCTCAATGATTTCAATACTAGAATCAGGCCCAATAACTTTTGCCGATGTCTCAAGAATTTTAAGTGTCAGGTTCACTCCAACACTCATATTTGGTGCAAACACAATTGGAATTTCCTTTGAGGCTTGATTTATGAGATTTAACTCACTATCACTGAAACCCGTTGTACCAATAACCATAGCTTTAGCAGATTCTTTACAAGTAGACAAGGCATTTAGTGAAGCTTCAGGCCTAGAAAAATCAATGAGTACATCGAAGTCATCTAAAGAATCTTTGAGGCTATCACCTTTATCAAAGCCAGCACCATACTCAACTTTTGAGTTAGCATTAACTGCCTCTTTGAGTGCTTGACCCATTTTTCCTTTTGAACCATTGATGGCAATTCTAGTCATTGATAGAGTCCTCTAATAAGTTATTTTTTTTAGTCACTACATCAATCTCTTTGAGAGTTTCAAGTAGGGTAAACATTAGGTTCATAGGCATAGAGTTTTGGCCATCACTCTTTGCCTGATCTGGGTTTGGATGAGTTTCCATGAAAACCCCTGAAACTCCGGCTGCCACAGCTGATCGTGCCAAAACAGGAACCATCTCTCTTTGACCGCCAGATGATTTGCCTTGGCCTCCGGGTTGCTGAACTGAGTGGGTCGCATCAAAAACTATGGGGCAATTCGTTGTTCTCATGCTAGATAGGCCTCTCATATCTGAAACCAATGTGTTGTAACCAAATGAAGTACCTCTGTCACAAATCATAATTTGCTGGTTACCAGTCGCCCTAGCCTTTTCAACAACATTTTCCATATCCCACGGTGCCTGGAACTGACCTTTTTTAATATTCACAGGTAATCCTTGGCTACAAACATTTTGAATAAAATTGGTTTGTCTTACAAGAAAAGCTGGAGTTTGAAGGACGTCAACTACTGAACTCACTTCATTTAAGGGGGTATCTTCATGAACATCTGTTAAAACTGCAACATCGACTTCAGATTTAACTTTTTCGAGTATTCGAAGACCCTCCTCTATTCCCAAGCCACGAAAACTCTCTGCACTGGTTCGATTCGCCTTATCGAAAGATGACTTATAGATAAAATTAATATCAAGCTCACCACAAACTTTTTTTAGATAGCTTGCACTCTCAATTGCTAAGGCCTCTGACTCGATAACACATGGACCTGCAATTAAAAAAAATGGGTGCTCTATCCCTGCTTGAAAATCTAGTAAATTCATGAACTTTGCTCATTACATAAATATATACGTAAATTATATTCGTTTAAAATAGGCGTAGTTACAAATTCCATAGAACCATGGCACAAAAAACACCTGACATTCTTAAAAAAATTGTTGCTAGGAAGCATGAAGAAATTTCAGAATCAATCAAGAGAGTTCCATTAGAGAGAATGATTGAGCTGTCTGCCAATGCAGATAGCCCAAGGGGATTCTATAAAGCCCTTAAAATTAAAGTCGATAATCGCGAAAGCGGAGTTATTGCTGAAATTAAAAAAGCCTCACCCAGCAAAGGGATCTTGAGAGAGGACTTTGAACCTGTTGAAATTGCTCAAAGTTATGAGTCAGGAGGAGCTAGTTGCCTTTCAATCTTAACTGACCGCGATTTTTTTCAAGGTGATCCACTCTATTTAATAAAAGCGAGAGCGGCTGTTTCAATTCCTGTAATTCGAAAAGATTTTATTATTCATCCTTATCAAGTCTATGAGTCTAGGGCTATCGGTGCAGATTGTATTTTATTAATAGCATCTTGTCTTGATGATGATGAACTGAAAAATTTAAGCGATATAGCCACTTCACTGGGCATGGATTCACTTATTGAGGTTCATGATTATGAAGAGATGAAACGCGCACTGAAACTGGACCTCCCTTTACTTGGAATAAACAATAGGAATCTTCGGAATTTTGAAGTCACTCTTCAAACAACCATTGACTTACTGTCTCAAATTAGCGATGATAAACTAGTAATTACCGAATCAGGCATCAAAAATAAACAGGATGTCGAGTTAATGCATCGACACAATGTGTTTAGTTTTTTAATTGGAGAAGCTTTCATGAGAGAGAGCAATCCTGGGCAAAAACTTAAGGAGTTTTTTGAATGAATATATCTGTAAATTGGGTTGATGGAATGCTTATGGTGGGCAAGTCTCACAGTGGTCACAGCATAACAATGGATGGACCTCCTGAGATTGGGGGAGAAAACCTTGGTGTTCGACCAATGGAAATGCTTTTATTGGGTGTTGCTGGTTGCACTATGATTGATGTTGTTAGCACTCTTAAAAAAATGCGTCAAGATCTTACCCAGTGCGAAACCAAAGTTAATGCTGAAAGGGCCAATGACCATCCAAAAGTATTTACTGATATTCATATTCAATTTGTCATAAAGGGTAAGGATTTAGATCAAAATAAAGTTGAAAAAGCTATAACTTTATCAGCCGAAAAGTACTGCTCGGCCTCTATAATGCTCGGTAAAACTGCATCCATTACTCACGACTTTGAAATCGTTGAATAATATTTAAGAAAACCTTAGTTTCTAAAATACTCACCCAATATATTTGCAGTATAATATGCCTTCTTCGGAGAGGTGGCCGAGTGGCTGAAGGCGCTCCCCTGCTAAGGGAGTATAGGCTTTAACTCCTATCGAGGGTTCGAATCCCTCTCTCTCCGCCATTTTTTCTTATGTCTAAACAACTCCTAATCTTCATCTAACCTTCACACCTTATTTTTATAATTGAGTGATGGAAAATATAAAAGCAATTCATTGGTTTCGTCAAGATCTTAGAATAGCTGATAATCCAGCTCTATTCGAGGCCTCAAAACATGCAGAAGTTCTTCCGATTTACATTCTAGATGATCAAAATTCTGGTGAATTTTCTATGGGTGAGGCTAGTCGCTTTTGGCTTCATAACTCTCTTGATGATTTATATAAAAACTTAAATCAAAATTTATCTCTCTATAAAGGAGATCCTCTGGAAACTTTATTAGATATTATTAATCGATTCAAAATTGATGAAGTATATTGGAATCGCTGTTATGAACCTTGGCGTATCAAGAGAGATACACAAATTAAATCTAAACTTGAATCAAAAGGAGTTTTGGTAAAAACATTTAATGGATCCTTACTCTGGGAACCCTGGACAATAAAAAAAGATGATGGATCTCCTTATAAAGTTTTTACGCCATTTTATCGAAAGGGCTGCTTAAATTCTAAAGAGCCAAGAATACCTCTACCTAATGCCGATATTTCTAATTATTTGAGTGATAAAAATCATTCTCTTGAACTAAGTGAGCTATCACTAATTCCTTCCGTTAGATGGGACATCCCAATGCATTCGTTTTGGAATATTGGTGAGGCTGGAGCCTATAAAAGACTTTCCGATTTTATTAATAAAGGCATACAGCATTACAAAGAGGGTAGAAATTTCCCATCGAAACCATTTGTTTCCAGAATATCGCCTCATATTCATTTTGGCGAGCTTTCCCCTAACCAAGCCTGGTATTTAGCTAAAAATCAAGGGAGTAATAAAAATATTGATCATTTCCTGAGCGAGCTAGGTTGGCGAGAGTTTTCATACAGTCAGCTTTATTTCAATCCTGATCTCCCAAGAAAAAATCTTCAAACGAAGTTTGATCAATTCCCATGGGAAAATAATTTGGATAATTTAATTGCCTGGCAAAAGGGTAAAACTGGTGTTCCAATGGTTGATGCAGGAATGAGAGAGTTATGGCAAACTGGTTCTATGCATAATCGAGTCAGAATGATTGTTGGATCATTTCTTGTCAAAAATCTTCTCTTAAATTGGCATCATGGTGAGCGTTGGTTTTGGAACTGCTTAGTCGATGCTGATCTTGCAAGTAATAGTGCAAGCTGGCAATGGGTAGCTGGTTGTGGAGCCGATGCAGCCCCATATTTTAGGATATTTAATCCTGTAACCCAGGGAGAGAAATTTGATCCAGATGGCGAATATATTAAAAAATATATTCCGGAGTTAAGTAATCTACCTAATAAATACCTATATAGCCCGTGGGAGGCTCCGAAAGAAGTATTAACTGAGGCAAATATTGTTTTAGGTAAGGATTACCCGAAACCCATTGTAGAACTCAAAGCTTCCAGAGAAAGAGCGCTTGAGGCATTTAAGTCTTTAAAAAAAGAAGAAGCTTAGAATGTATTTCTATGACTTACTTCGTGCCAAAAATTTTATCCCCAGCATCACCTAACCCAGGCAATATATAACCATTGTCATTAAGTGAATCATCAATCGCTGCAATAAATAGTTCTACATCAGGGTGGAGTTTAGTAACTCTGTCAAGTCCTTCTGGTGAGGCAACTAAGAACAAACCGATTATTTTCTTGCATCCTTTGTGCTTCAATAGGTCAATTGTTGCTAATAGCGTTCCACCTGTAGCCAACATAGGATCAATGATTAATGCAGTTCTTTTATCAATATCGGTAATTACTTTATCAAAATAGGCAACCGGATTAAGTGTTTCCTCATCCCTGTAAAGGCCTACAACGCTTACTTTAGCATTGGGAACTAGGGTTAAAACACCATCAAGCATCCCAAGACCTGCTCTTAGAATAGGAACAACAGAAAGTTTTTTACCGCTGAGCATTTGAGTATCGATTGGCTCTCCTTGCCAACCGATAACCTCTCTGTTTTCAACAGGTAAGTCTCTAGTTGCCTCATAAGTCAGAAGACTCGCAACCTCATTAGCGAGCTCACGAAATTGTTTTGTACTAATGCCTTGTTGCCTCATTAGGGCAATCTTATGAGCTATTAATGGATGGTTTATTGCATTGAGAGGCATCGTGACTCCTAAAAGTTAATCTTAATTCATTTTGATTTTACATGTTAATACAAAATGTAATATTATTCTAAAACTCTTAGTTAAATAATAAGTATGATTTAACTTTTAAGTCAAAAAAATTTGAAATGAAATTTGGAATTTTAGGTGAAGCAAAAATTGCAAGAGAGCACGTTGTGCCTGCAATTCTGAATGCTGGACATGAGGTTACCCATGTAGGAAGAAGAGACCCTGGGAAAGTGGCTCTTCCTGAGATCTATGGTGATGCTATAGAGACTGATTATGAGAGTCTTATTAAAGATCCATCGGTTGATGCAATCTACAATCCACTTCCAAATCATCTTCATGTTCCCTACTCAATTGAAGCCCTTAAAAACAATAAACATGTGCTTTGTGAAAAACCAGTTGCCCTTAATCTAGAAGAATTATCTAAGCTGCAAAAGGCCGCCGAGGAAAGTGAAGCATTTTTCTATGAAGCGTTTATGGTAAGAAGCCACCCTCAATGGCACTGGCTTCAAAATCTTGATATCGGTAATTATCAGTCATGCCACTTTATCTTTAGCTACCCGCAACAGCCTGAGGGCAATGTTCGAAATTTAATAAAGTATGGCGGAGGCCCATTATTTGATATTGGTTGCTATGCTATATTGTCAGGTTGTATGCTTTTTAAAGGTGAACCAACTGTTCTTTCTGCAGTCGCAGTTATGTGTGATAAGTATGAGACCGAAAAACAGGTTGATGCAACCCTAAGATGGCCAGATGGAGAAACCCTAAGCTTTACTGTGTCAGCTAATGCAGCACTATGTCAAGCCTTCACCGTATTGGGATCTAATGGATGGGCTAAACTAAATGTTCCAGTAAACCCTCCAGAAAAAACATCTGCCTATTGGTCTAATGGAGGACTCCAAGAAGGAATTAAAGTTGAATTTCCTGCATGTAATCATTACCAGCTCATGGTGGAAGATTTTGTTGCTAGCTCAGTAGCTGGAGATGACTCAGATTTTGTATTCTCAAGAAGAGTGACAAAGGCGATTAATGATATTCAAAAAATTGCTGGCCTAGCAGTCTAAAAAATTTACCTAGAATTGAAAAGATTAAGAGTCGATATTACATTATTAAAACTGCTACATGGTATCTTATAACGCTATGAAAACTGACACTCCATTTGTAATTGCAGGGCGAACTTTTAACTCTAGACTTCTCGTTGGTTCTGGGAAATATAAAGACCTTGAAGAAACAAGACTTGCGACTGAAAATTCCGGTTCTGAGATTATTACTGTGGCTATTCGAAGAACCAATATTGGACAAAATGCTAATGAAGAGAGTCTTCTTGATGTGATTTCGCCAGAAGAATATACAATCCTTCCTAACACTGCTGGTTGCTACAATGCAAAAGATGCTGTTAGGACCTGCCTTCTTGCCAGAGAATTACTAGATGGTCATAATCTAGTTAAACTAGAAGTTCTAGGAGATGACAAAACACTATATCCAAATATTGTTGAAACTCTTGAAGCAGCTAAAATTTTAATAAATGAAGATTTCGATGTCATGGTCTATACATCAGATGATCCAATAGTTGCAAAAGAGCTCGAAGAGATTGGCTGTTGTGCAATCATGCCTCTTGGATCTCTGATTGGTTCTGGACAAGGTATCTCTAACCCCTTTAATATTAAATTAATAAAAGATAACTCCAATGTACCAGTTCTAGTAGATGCTGGTGTTGGCTGTGCAAGTGACGCAGCTAAAGCAATGGAGTTAGGGTGCGATGGCGTTTTAATGAATTCAGCCATTGCAAATGCAGATGACCCAGTGCTAATGGCAAGTGCAATGAAACATGCCATTATTGCTGGAAGAGAGTCTTACCTGGCTGGTAGGATGATGAAAAAAGCCTTTGCCAGCGCAACATCACCAATGGAAAACCTTATCTAGAAAATAATCCAATGAATTTTTCAAACAAAATAAGTGATCTGAAAAAAAGTCACTTGTTGCGTTCAAGAAAAATTACCCAAAGCGCCCAGGGCACCGAAATGAAAATTGACAATCAAGATGTCGTTAATTTTTGTTCTAATGATTACCTATCCCTAGCAAACCATCCAAAGATTAAAGAGGCTCTCATCAAAGGTGTTGAGAAATATGGAGCTGGCTCAGGAGCCTCTCACCTAGTCAGTGGGCATTCGGAGTCTCACAAATTACTAGAGGAGTCTTTGGCTGAATTCACCGGACAACAGAGTGCCCTTCTATTTTCATCCGGCTACAGTGCAAATCTTGGAGTTTTTTCTGCACTTCGAGACGAGATTAATTGGTCTCTTCAGGATAAATTGAATCATGCATCATTGATTGATGGAAGTCGATTAATTGGTCTTCCGGTTCAACGCTACCTGCATAACAATATTGAATCTCTTGAAAAAAAAATAAGCAAGCAAACTGGGCCTGGTCTTGTTGTTACAGACAATGTTTTTAGTATGGATGGAGATAAGGCAAATGTCTCAGGGATTGCTGAGATTATTAAAAAAACGAATGCTATTTTTATGCAAGATGATGCGCATGGATTTGGTATTTTTGACCCAATCATTCCTCATCAATCTATCTATATGGCAACGCTTGGAAAGTCTGCAGGAGTAATGGGAGCTTTTGTAGCTGGAGATGATGATTTTATAGAATTTTTAATTCAAAAATCTAGGCCATACACCTACACTACTGCTCTTCCGCCCAGTCTATGCAGTGCAATCCAAGAGAGCCTAAAACTCATTAAAGAGGGAGAGCAAAAAGAAAAACTATTTAATAATATTAAACATTTTAGGACTGTGGCTGGTCAGTTTGGACTTAATTTTGAAGAATCAAATAGTGCAATTCAGCCTCTCATAATTGGCTCTAGTTCTAAGGCTTTAAAAATTAGTAAATGCTTGTTTGAGAGAGGTTTTTTTGTCAATGCAATTCGCCCACCAACCGTCCCACCCAAGACTGCAAGACTTCGATTTACCCTTTCAGCCAACCATACAAAAGATCAAATAGAAACCCTACTTCAAAAGGTAAATGATGCTATGGCATAGTACAATCGGGAACGGGCCAAACCTTGTGTTACTTCATGGGTGGGCGTTCAATAGCGATATTTTTTTAGAGCTTGTCAATAGATACAAAAAAGACTATCGCGTTACCATAATCGACCTCCCTGGGCACGGAAGAAGTAAAGACTTAGATGGTGGAATTGAAAATTGGTGCAACGAAATAATCAAGCTCATTCCAGAAAAATCTATTCTTTTGGGGTGGTCATTAGGAGGATTGCTGTCCATATACATAGCGAATAAAATTAAACTTCGCGAATTAATTTTAGTTGCTGCAAGCCCATGTTTAGTTAACAATGACAACTGGAGTTTTGGAATAAAGGGTGAAGTATTTAACCAATTTTCAGATAATTTGAAAATTGATAGCACTAAAGCACTTAAGCGCTTTGTAAGCCTTCAGACTAAAAATAAATCTCAAATCAAAGAATTACATAAATCAATTCAACAATATCCAGCCTCTCAAAGTGCATTAAATAATGGCTTAGATATAATTGTTAACTCAGATCTTAGGCAACTTTATAGAGATATTACAACCCCTAAAAAATGCATTCTGGGAAATCTTGATACGCTTGTTCCAGCAAAAATTCAAGATTGGTTTGAAGATGCTGGCGCCGAAACTGACCTTCTAAATACTGGACATCTTCCATTTCTTGAAGACAACTTCAAAATCTAATTTTGACTGAGATAAGCTTATCTATCAATACTAATAGATAAATGGTTTTGGGTATAATTTAATTAAATAATCTCACTATTAAAAAAATGACTGCATCAGTAGGCGTTATCATGGGCTCAAAATCAGATTGGCCCACAATGAAACATGCCACAGAAATTCTTGAAAAACTAGGAGTTTCCTATGAAGTAAAAGTTGTTTCAGCTCATCGAACTCCCGATTTAATGTTTGAATATGCTGAAACTGCAGAGGAAAGAGGACTTGAAGTCATTATTGCTGGTGCTGGAGGCTCAGCCCATTTGCCCGGAATGGTTGCCTCGAAAACAATTGTTCCAGTTCTAGGTGTTCCTGTTCAATCCAAAGCTTTAAGCGGCCAAGACTCTTTATTATCAATTGTGCAAATGCCGGCAGGTATTCCTGTTGGAACCCTTGCTATTGGAGAGTCTGGTGCAAAAAATGCTGGCATTTTGGCCGCCCAAATTGTTGGCCACCATGATGCCTCTGTTAAAGAAAGAGTTCGTAAATTTAGATTAGATCAAACTCAAGACGTATTAAATAATCCAAATCCGAAAAAGTAAATTATGAAAATTGGTGTTCTTGGTGCTGGTCAATTAGGCAGAATGCTTGCATTATCTGCTTATCCTTTGGGACATCAAATGAGATTTTTAGCATCATCTGAAGAGGACCCCTCCTCACTTCTTGGAAAGACATATATTTATGACAACCCAGAAACCATAAATAAATTCTTTGAAGACTCAGATGTCATCACCTATGAAAGTGAGAATACTGACGTAGAAATTTTAAATGAAATTGGCAAAACTACTAAAGTTTATCCTGGGCGTGAATCCTTACAATATACCCAGCATAGAGGCAGAGAGAAAGCCTTACTTGATAAATTAAATATTCCTTGTGCCCCATACAAACTAGTCAGCTCACTCTCAGATCTAAAGCGCGCCATAAGTAGTATTGGCCTTCCTGCTATTCTAAAAACTACCAAAGATGGATATGATGGCAAAGGTCAATTCTTAATTCAATCAGAATTACAAATTGATGAAGCATGGGAAGCAATGTCTGGTGCCGAGTCTATTCTGGAAGGATTTGTTAATTTTAAAAGAGAGCTGTCACTCATTGCAGTTAGAGGAATTGATGGCAATCTTAAATATTACCCCCTTGTTGAAAATTCTCACCACGACGGCATTTTAAGATTGACAATCGCTCCAGCTCAAAATGTTTCAATGTCTCTTCAAAAAAAAGCAGAAAGTTATATGAACTCGTTATTAACTGCAATGAATCATGTTGGTGTCTTAACTATAGAACTATTTGAGTTAGATGACGAATTAATTGTCAACGAAATAGCCCCGAGAGTTCATAATTCAGGTCACTGGACAATTGAAGGATCGAATACTTCTCAATTCGAAAATCATATTAGGGCAATTACTAACAGTCCACTTGGTGATACATCAGCTAAACATCAATTCAATGCAATGATTAATATTATCAGTAAATACGGGTCTACTAATAAAGCCCTTGAAATTAAAAACGCCCATCTGCATTTATATGATAAAACCGAGCGAGAAAACAGAAAATTGGGTCATATAACAATTACCTCTGACTCCTTAGAAGAATTGCAGAGTTCTATTAAAAATTTGAATGAATACCTTCCCTAATCTTCATTGAGGTCTAGAAGACTGCCATGTCTCTCCAACTCTTCATGATAAAACTGTTCAGCAAGCTTTTCTTCAAAATGATAGGCAGATAGCTCACTAACTTCTACTTCCGCTAGAAACTGGCAAACATGAATCATTTCATGGCACATGGTAATAATAAATTGCCTCTTGTTCAGTGACTCTTCAATTTCTATAAAAAATTTTCCATCGCCCTCATAATCCGTCCACGCAAGTGCGCCATCAACCTTATGAATGGTAAGATCTATTGTAGGAAGATTGTTTTTAGGAAACAGACCATTGCAGCAAAAATTAAACAAATGTCTCGAGAGCTCTATTTGTTCTTTGTTGCCTCCATGGATATAAAGCATAGATTAATAAAATATTTGTTAAAAATGCTTATCTAGATAGTTAATAATATCATTGGATTCATATAACCAACTTACTTCTCCAGCGGAATCAATCCTAAGACAGGGGACCTGGACTTTACCTCCATTGAGCTCAAGTTCCTCTCTGAATCTGCCATTTTGAGCATTACGAGTCTCTATATTAAGGTTTAATCTCTTGACTGCTCTTCGAGTTTTGATACAGAAAGGACAGGCATAAAATTCATAGAGCTTAAGTGACTCAGTTTTTATGTTAACCAAGTTTTGTTGATTAGAATCTCTTTTAACAATTGAGGGTTTAATCGCCCAGTCAAGAAAAATAAGGATTCTCCCTGCGCCCTCTCTAAATAGTTTTAGAAGTAGCCTCATAAATTTTGCTTATACGCAATCATGGTGTTTTCAAGCAATGTCGCTATCGTCATTGGCCCAACGCCGCCCGGAACTGGGGTTATTGCCCCAGCTATATCTTTAATAGCTTCATAATCGACATCTCCGACAAGTGAGCCATCTTCCAGTCGGTTGATACCCACATCAATCACGACTGCCCCCTCCTTAATCCACTCACCTTTGACCATTTTAGGTATGCCTACGCCAACAACAACAATATCAGCCTGTCTTACTTTCTCTGGGAGATTCTTCGTTCTACTATTACAAATCGTAACAGTACCTCTGGCATTTAAAAGCTCCATTGCCATTGGCCTTCCAACAATATTAGAGGCACCAACAACAACACAATTCATTCCTTCAATCTTGCAATCAATTGACTCTAACATTGTCATGACGCCTTTTGGAGTGCAGGGTCTCAAATGAGATTTATTCTGCATTAATTTACCAATATTCTCACTATGGAACCCATCAACATCTTTTAGGGGAGAAATATGCTCAATCACTTTATTTGCATTAATATGTTTGGGGAGAGGAAGCTGAACCAGAATGCCATCAATGTGCGGATTATTATTTAACCTTTCAACCTCTTCTAACAACTGCTCTTCGGTAATATTTTCTGACTTAATAATTTTGTCAGAAAAAAATCCAGCCTGTTTACATGCTAGTTCTTTATTTCGAACATAAACAGCTGAGGCTGGGTCCTCACCAACAAGGATGACTGCAAGACCTGGTGGACGCTCAAAAGTAGATACTTCGTCAGCAATCTTCGATCTTAAATTTTTAGCTATTTCTTTACCATCAATAATATTCATTTTTGAAATTCCTTTTTTACTTTTTTTAAATCACTAACTGTATCGACACCATAGCCTGTTGAGGCATTAGCAAGTTCAACATGAATGTCAAAACCATTCGCTAGAAAAGTTAACTGCTCTAGTTTTTCAGCAACCTCAAGGTCAGACTTAGTCATCATGGCATACTCTTTCAAGAAGCCTGCTCTATAGGCATACAAACCTACATGCCTATAGCAGAGATCTAAATCAACTTCCCCATTAGAACGAAATGCTGGCACAGGAGATCTAGAGAAATATAATGCTTTACCGCGCGAATTATATACAACTTTGACACAATTCTCGTCAAAGTATTCCTCACTAGACTTAATTTTTTCACACAAGGTTGCAACGCTCATTCCAGAGCTTGCTAAGTTTGAGGCGACCTGATTGAGCGCACTAGGAGCCATCATTGGCTCATCGCCCTGCAAATTCACTATGATTTCATGATCCTCAAAATTCAAATCTGAGATAACTTGTGATAAACGCGAGGTACCTGAAGTATGCTTCTGATCAGTCATACAAACCTCAGCACCAAAATCTAATGCAACTTTCCTTATTCTCTCATCATCTGTTGCAATAATCACTCTTTTAGCGTTGCTATCAATTGCTCTTAAGTAGGTATTCTCGATAAGAGTTTTTCCATCAATATCCATTAACAGTTTCGCCGGTAAACGACTGGAAGCATATCTGGCAGGAATAATAATGGAAAAACCCATTATTTTTTTGATTCTATTTTTCTAGCTTCTTCAACAAGAAGGATCGGAATGCCATCGATAATTGGATAAGCCAACATGCTTTTCTCACAAACTAGCTCCTCGCCAACAAGCTCTAAAGGCGCTTTACTTTGTGGACAAACTAACATTTTTAATAAATCATTATCAATCACAACTTTAACTCCAATTGAAGATAAAAATCAGATTCAATTTTAGCAGTTACATCCAAGTACCACATTTGGTTAGATGCGAATGGGGTACATTTTACACAATCCTTAGAAGTCATTATGATTGGATATTCATTAGGAAAAATCAAATCTTTTTCTTCAAACTGGTAATGGTCAGGAAATGATTTAGAAATAACCTCAACTCCAAAACTTTCCAGAAGTGAAAAGAAATTATTTGGCTTTCCTATTCCTGCAACAGCATTACATGTTTTTCCTTTAAAGAAGCTAAGGTCTTTCTTTTCATTTGTCAGCATATTTATAAATCCCTTGGCTTCTAATTGACTTGAGATTTCTCCATCTGAAGATGAACCATTATTGATTATGAAATCAACCGAATTTAGTCTTTTTTTTGAGTCTCTTAGGGGTCCAGAAGGAAGAAATAAACCATTTCCAAATCTGTCCTTTCCATCAATTACTACAATCTCAATTTGACGCCCCATAGAATAATGCTGAAGACCATCATCACTAATAATAATGTCCAGTGAATATTTACGATTTAAAAACTCAACCGCCTTTGACCTTTTTTTGGATATTGCGACTGCTGCCTTAGTTTGCTGTTTAATTAATAAGGGTTCATCCCCACACTCAATTGGACTACTTGATGAGATTACCTCCATTGACTCTTGGGTATAGTTACCCCCGTAACCTCTGGAAACAACCCCTACTTTTTTATTTTTTGACTCAAAATAATTAACAATTGAAATCACAATCGGAGTTTTCCCTGTTCCTCCTGCAGTTATATTCCCAACTACAACTATTGGAACCTTAGATTGATTCACTTTAAGAACACTAGACTTATACAACCAGAAGTGTATTCTAGAAACAATAAAAAAAACAAAAGATAAAGGAAGTAGTAAAAAGTTGAAAATACCAAACCTGCTATGATTAATCGAACTAAAACTGCCCAACATTTTGATAACTTTAATTACTTTAAAAACATTTATTATGACAAAATATTCCGAGCATGAGTGTTGAATTTAATATTTCTAATCAATATTTAAGATCAAACCGAAAAAAAGGTTTTGTTTCTTTCATTTCTGGCGTTTCAATGGTTGGCCTCATTCTGGCAGTAATGTCCTTGATTACAGTCTTGTCTGTCATGAATGGCTTTCACGAAGAGTTGACAAATAGAATTCTGAAGACTATTTCTCACTCCTATATAACTGGACCTGACGATACACTTGAAAACTGGGATGAACTTCAGAACAAAATTAATTCTCAAGAACGCATAATTGCGTCTTCCCCATTCGTTGAAGATTTTGCATTAATGACCTCAAAAAACAACTCACAAGGAGTTAGTGTTAGAGGCATACTTATTGATCAGGAACCGTCAACATCAGCCTTGTTAGATGATATCAAATATGGGTCACTTAATCTAAGTGAGGATGATTCATCAGCTCTCATTGGAGTTGGCTTAGCAACCCTTATGGGTGTTGGAGTTGGTGACCAAATTACCCTTATCGCTCCTGCTCGAAATGCGCTTGGAATCTTGGTGCCACAATCTCAAAGCTTTTTAGTCGGGGGTATATTTAATGCTGGACTCAATGACTATAACAACGGGTTGGTTTTTATACACCTCTATGATGCTCAGGATTTATTTACCTTAGGAAATAAAATTTCTGGAATCCGACTCAAAGTTGATAACCTATTTGATGCAGATACAATCACAAGAAATGTCATCGACTCTCTAGGAGATGGTTACTATGGGTTAGATTGGATGCAACAACAAAGGCACTTTATTAGAGCATTAAATCTTGAAAAGCAAATGATTGCGATTATCCTTTCATTGATTATTGCTGTAGCTGCTTTTAATATTGTCTCGATGATGGTTATGGTGGTCACCGATAAAAAGTCTGATATTGCAATTCTAAGAACCCTTGGCATGACGCCAAAAAGAATCGTTAAAATTTTTTATTATCAAGGAGTTAGTATTGGCTTGATAGGAATTAGTTTTGGTACTATTCTTGGACTACTTCTTGCAGCTAACATCGAGTCGGTTATCTCAGGAATTGAAAGCATTATTGGTTTTCAATTTTTCCCTAAGGACGTCTTTTACATTAATCGCTTTCCTTCAAAAATTTTACCAAGTGATGTCATTAGCATTATTTTAGGCTCTTTATTTCTAGTGATTATTGCAGCAATTTATCCAGCAAAGCGTGCAGGCAGAATCAATATTTCTGAGGTTCTTAGACATGAGTAATATCGTTGAATGTCGCTCTTTAGGTTTTAATTATGGCAAGGGTAATTCTAAAACTAGTGTCTTGAAGAATTTAAATTTTCAAATTAAATCCAATGAAAAAATAGCGATTATTGGTCAATCTGGCTGCGGAAAATCAACCCTTCTCAATCTTTTAGCTGGACTTGATATTCCCTCTGAAGGTGAAGTGCTTGTTGATAATACAAACATTTCAACACTTCCAGAGCACAAGAGGACTGAGCTTCGTGCAAGAAACCTTGGATTTGTTTATCAATTTCACCATTTACTAAAAGATTTTTCATCAATCTATAATACGGCATTGCCTCTCTTAATTAGTGGTGTTGATACAAATCAAGCAATGACAAAGGCTCAGGAAATATTAAAAAAAGTAGGACTTGAAAATAGAACTAATCATAAACCTTCTGAATTATCAGGTGGTGAAAGACAGAGAGTTGCAATTGCTAGAGCAATGATTACTGAGCCTGCCTGTCTTATGGCTGATGAACCAACTGGGAATCTAGACGCAACAAATGCAAGAGAGGTTTTAGACTTGATAATTGAACTTAATAAAAATAGAGATACTGCCCTCTTAATTGTTACGCACGATTTATCTATTGCAAATAAGATGGAAAGAAAGTTTGATTTAACCAATGGATTCCTCGTTGAAAAATAAAGTAATTCTAGTCATTATTGATGGCCTAAAGTATCAAACTGCAATTGAACAGTGTGGCTTTTTAGAGGCTCTTGTAGAGTCAAAGCAGGCACGAAGAATGAAAATGATTGCAGTTTTGCCTACCCTTTCTGCACCAATCTACGAAACACTTCATACAGGGCTCGAACCCTTGGAGCATGGCATCACATCTAATGACAATCTTCGTGAATCTAAATTTGAAAACATCTTTACAATTGCTAAGGCTAGCGGTCTAGTAACTGCTGCTACTGCACACTCTTTTTTTTCCACCTTGTACAATGAAGACCCCTATATTCCAATAAGAGATCAAGAGGTTAATGATCCTGATAAAGCAATACAGCATGGACGTTTTTATTCAGAGAATGGCTATACAGCGTTTAATATTGCCCTGCCCTCAGATCATGATTTAATGAATCAAGCAAGCATGTTGGTTACTCGATATGAGCCTCACTATCTCATGATTCACTCCTGCAGTTGTGATTCCATTGGTCACAAATTTGGTGGAAACTCACTTGAATACTCAAAGCAGGCATGGCAGGTCAATGACCAATTAGCTCAACATATTCCTTTTTGGATTGAGAAAGGCTACCGAATTTTAATTACATCAGACCATGGATTTACGGACTCTGGTAATCATGGTGGTAGCAGTGAAATTGAAAGATGGACTCCTTATTATGACATTGGTCATCCAACTCCAGGTATTGCAAGTGAAGACGTTTCACAACTTTCAGTGGCACCTAGTATTTTGTCCATATTGGGTCTTAGTATTCCCAAAAAAATGAATGCGCCACTAATTGATAAATAAAGAACTCAGAATCTAAGCTAAAAATTGAATCATAATTCCTGCAGCGATTGCTGAACCAATAACACCTGCGACGTTTGGACCCATTGCGTGCATCAACAAGAAGTTTTGGGGATTAGACTCTAGACCCACTCTATTTGATACGCGTGCTGCCATTGGTACTGCAGATACTCCCGCAGAGCCAATCAGCGGATTGATTTTTGTTTTACTAAATACATTCATCAACTTTGCCATCAATAATCCACTCATGGTGCCGATAGCAAATGCCACCATACCCAACAATAAAATTCCTAGAGTGTCTAGCTTTAAGAACTCTGCTGCAATCAATTTGGAACCAACCGCCAGTCCAAGAAAAATTGTAACAATATTAATCAAAGCATTTTGCGTTGTATCACTTAAGCGATCAACCACGCCACACTCTTTCATCAGATTTCCAAAAGCAAACATTCCAAGAAGTGGAGCAGCATCGGGTAGCAACAAACCAACAAGCAACAATAGCATGATCGGAAATACAATTTTTTCAGTCTTTGATACTTCTCGCAGTTGAACCATTTGAATTTGACGTTCTTTTTCTGTAGTAAATAACTTCATAATTGGCGGCTGAATGAGCGGTACTAATGCCATATAAGAGTATGAGGCAACAGCAATTGCGCCAAGCAATTCAGGAGCTAATTTTGAAGCTACATATATAGAGGTTGGGCCATCTGCACCGCCAATAATACCAATAGCAGCTGCTTGCTTTAAACTAAAGTCAAAAACGCCTAACGTTGTCAATGCAATTGCACCTAACAGCGTTGCGAAAATGCCAAATTGCGCTGCAGCTCCCAGAAGTAATGTCTTAGGATTGGCCAAAAGTGGTCCAAAGTCTGTCATCGCGCCAACACCCATAAAAATAATTAAGGGAGCTACGCCACTAGCAATTGCAATAGTATAGAAAGTGTACAACATCCCATCCTTATAGCCCATATCGCTAACGGTTTGAATTGCCAAAGCATGTTCAGCACTGGAACTTTCCTTAAAAGCATTATAAACGTCTGAAGCTGAATCCCAACTCGCCAAATTAAGACTGTTAGCAAGTGCACTTAAAACTTCAGGATCCGCCGCATAAATTGCACTGCCTACAGCTGATAAAGCAAGTCCAGCACCAGGAATGTTACTTAGGATTGCACCAAATCCAATTGGCAGCAAAAGTAAGGGCTCAAATTTTTTAACAATTGCAAGGTATAACAATAATAGACCGACTACTATCATCGCGCCTGAACCAAAGTCTAGCTGATAGAGGCCAGAGTTTTCCAACAGTGTATATAAATTTTCCATAATCGATTAAGCTAAAGAAATTATTGCTTGCCCAGCAGAAACTTGATCTCCCTCACTAACATTGACGGACATAACTGTGCCCGCGCGTGCAGCTTTAACTTCAGTTTCCATTTTCATTGCCTCAAGAATAACAAGTGTGTCTCCTTCGTTAACCTGCTGGTTTGGCGAAACCAAAACCTTCCAGATATTACCAGCTAGTGGCGCTGGGATATCTTCAGCATTAACTGCAGGTGCTGCCGCTTGAGGTGCTTCTTTTGGTGCTGCTTGAGGTGCAGCTGCCTGACCAGCAACTTGGATCGATGAAATTTCACCGCCAGATTTCACTTCAACAACATAATCTTGACCATTGTGTTTCACCGTATAAACACCATCTTCTTTTGGTCCTTCACTTGGAGGCTGTGGAACCGGCTCAAAGAAATCAGGATTGTTACGATTTTCTAAGAACTGCATTCCCACTTGCGGAAATAGGATGTAAATTAATAAATCGTCAATTTTTTCATTTTCTAGTTTGATACCCTTTTCTGCAATAATCGCATCGAATTCCGCTTCCAAGGTATCCATTTCTGGATCAATATTATCTGCTGGACGACAGGTAATTGCCTCACCACCATCTAGAACACGAGCTTGAAGTTCGGCATTTACAGGGGCTGGAGATGCTCCGTACTCACCTTTTAGTATTCCTGCAGATTCTTTTGCGATTGATTTATAACGCTCTCCGAGCAAAACATTCATTACCGCTTGAGTCCCAACAATTTGAGAAGTTGGTGTCACAAGGGGAATATAACCAAGATCTTCTCGTACGCGTGGAATCTCTTTTAACACCTCATCAAGTCTATCTAGAGCATTATTCTCCCTTAGTTGGCTTTCCATATTTGTTAACATTCCACCAGGCACTTGAGCCAACAATATACGAGGATCAATACCTTTCAATGAACCTTCAAATTTGGCATATTTTGGACGCACTGTTCTGAAGTAAGCGTCAATCTCTTCTAGTTGTTCCATGTCAATGCCAGTCTTGCGAGGACCATGATCCAAAATAGAAACAACAGCATTAGTAGAAGAGTGTCCATATGTCATACTCATTGAAGCAATTGATGTATCAACACGATCAATTCCTGCCTCAATCGCTTTAATTAACGTTGCTGTTGAGAGGCCAGTTGTTGCATGCGCATGAAGCTGTATAGGGATATCAATTGCCTTCTTAAGTTTTTTCACAAGGTCATATGCAACATAAGGCTGAAGAAGACCAGCCATATCTTTAATACAGAGTGAATGAGCTCCCATATCTTCAATTTGCTTAGCCATGTCAATCCACAATTCTGTAGTGTGAACTGGACTGAGTGTGTAAGAAATCGTGCCTTGCGCATGTTTTCCAACTTTTACAGTTTGGTCAACCGCTGTCTGTAGATTGCGCATATCATTCATTGCATCAAAAATACGCAAAACTCCTACACCATTTTCTGCACAACGGTCAACAAAATTTCTTACTACATCGTCACCGTAATGACGATAGCCTAATAAATTCTGTGCTCTAAGCAGCATTTGCTGAGGCGTATTAGGCATCGCTTTGCTAATTTCTCTAATTCTATCCCAAGGGTCTTCGCCCAAAAAACGGATGCACGCATCGAAAGTAGCTCCGCCCCAAGACTCCGTTGACCAATAACCGACCTTATCTAGCTTTTCAGCGATTGGCAGCATGTCGTCGATTCTCATCCTAGTTGCGAATAGCGACTGGTGTCCATCTCTTAAAACAAGTTCAGTAATTCCTACAGGTTGTGTATTGACATCATTTGACATATATTAAGCTCCGGTATGCAATTTTATTGCTTTCTCAATGATTGATCTAGTGTCTTCATCTATTAAATTATCCGCTTGGATTGGTGCAGCAGAATTGCCGGGCACAAGAGGCTGAAGTTTCAACACAGAAGAAGACATAAAGCTGGTCAAAACCACCATTAAAGCCAAAAAAACAAATACAAACCCCATCCCAAAGAGGGTTAAGTTGATTGCTTCAGTCAGTAAATTGTTGTCCATAATAGATAGCCATAAATAATTGATTCTATGATTTAAATTTTATCATCGTAAAACTAGTCTTAATCCTAGCGATACTCCCAAATTTCATTATATGAATAATCTTTAAATTCATATTTGGTACCAGTGGACGGGCTCGAACCGTCACTCCCGTGAAGGAACCGGATTTTGAATCCGGCGTGTCTACCAATTCCACCACACTGGCATTAATTAGGTTTACTTGTGTCTAAAAGTAATTCTTCCTTTTGTTAAATCATAAGGAGTCATTTCAACAGTGACCTTATCGCCAGGTAATATACGTATATAGTGTTTACGAATCTTTCCAGAAATGTGAGCAAGAACGCTATGACCATTCTCCAATTCAACCTTGAATGTTGTATTGGGTAACTTTTCTTTTACAACACCCTCTAGTTCAATGTAATCACTTTTTGACATATACTCATTCGATATAAATTAAAAACCAAGGTGCATTATACCTAAATACTTATATTTTTTGCATTATAGAATACCCTCTATAGCCCATGTGAGCATAGAAAAAAACTAAATCGAGATTGAATATTTAGTGGATGTGTCTCTTTGAATGAACCCAACCCTGAAGCTTTTGAAAATCTGTCTTCTTTTCAGGTTGAACAATCTTTTCAAGTTCAATAAGCCTTTCATTAAGCTCATTAAATGCATTTGTGTAGTGCTTACTCTTTATAGATTCTTGATAAAGCTTTGATTTAAGTGTTGCAATCACGGAGACCAAATCTTGATCATTTGTTGCTTCATTAACCAGCGAGTCTGTGTTTAATTTGGCTTGAGTGTCTTGGAAGCGTTTAAGATGTTGAGTTGCTTCGGAATCACCTTCAGAAACTGAATCGTTGGTTGCTAAGTTGCTAGGATTAAATGGAATAACTCTTTCAGAAATATTTAAATCTTGGAGAGAGCCTCTTGTTGTAGGCTGTTGGACGGTGAAGCCACTCACACCTAATAAGCGCGCAACCCATGAAATTCCAAATCTAATCACCTGAACTCCTGATATAGTTTTGTATATGTTACCGAAACAAATTATATTTGTGGATTTTTTTATTACTTTTTGTTCAGCAATAAATTAACTAAATCTTCATCTGAGGGATTGTCAGTAACCTCAATTTTTTTAAAACCAATTTCTTCTGCAAGAATTTTAATTCTTTCGCTAAAGACAATGATTTTCTTTGATTGGATAGCTTGAAAAAGTTCAGAAGAAATACTTTGAACTAATCGCAGAATACTAGTGAGGCTCTCATGACTGGTGGCCATTAAAACCCCATTAGGTTTGCTCATAAATAACTCTATTGATTTTTTATGTTGCGATGTGACCTCACATGGAACCCTCTTATAAACCTCGAAATAGTCAACTTGGTTTAAGGCACTAAGGTTTTCTTTCAAGGTTTCTGAGCCGCCTCTGCCTCTTACAATTAAGATTTTTTTGTTTGACAAACCTTTGCATTCTTTCATCTTTAAAAGCTCTTTGCTTGAAGCATTTTTTTTAGGATAGCAATCGACTTCAATATTTTTAATTGAGAGTTGATTTGCTGTCACCGGTCCAACAGCAAAAATCCTCACAGGCTCAATAAACAATTTATTAAAATATTCTTCAGCATAAATAACGGCATTAACGCTAATAAAGATAATCACATCATAGTTTTGTTTTAAAACAATGGGCTTTAACTTTTTGATTTCAAAAGCCGGAAAAAATGCGAAATCAATTCCATTTGCCAACAAAATTGACTCCAAGTTTTTGGTTTGTTCAATGGGTCTTGTAATCAGCAGCATGGAAACATTATAGATATATGATTTTGAAAACTTTGAAGATTAATTATAAATGGCCTTGCCTGATTAAAAATTGATATCGCAGTGTTTGTTTAAATCGAACCGTGTTGACTTTATAATGTTCAATAAATCATTCAACGCAATAATATGTTAATATCAATTTTATCCCTTTTAATTGGCTTTGGCCTGCTCATATGGAGTGCGGATACGTTTACCGATAATGGAGCAAAAATCGCTAGCATTTTTAATGTCTCTCCGCTGATAATCGGTTTACTTATTTTTGGTTTTGGTACTTCAGCACCTGAAATGCTTGTATCAGGTCTGGCAGCCTTGGATGGACATCCTGAACTGAGCATTGGAAATGCTTTTGGTTCAAATATTTTCAATATAGGTCTAGTATTGGCTGTAACTGCCATTATTTATCCAGTGACTGTTGAAAAAAGCGTATTAAAGAAAGAGTGGGTTTTTCTTTTCTTTTCTTCTTTGGTTGCAGGCTTTCTGCTGATGGATGATTTCTTAAGCTTTGTGGATGGATTGATCCTATTAGGATTATTGTTTGTGTTTCTTTATTATGTATATATAGAATCGAAAAAAGGAAACAGTAATGATTTAGAGATTCCAGAAGAGTTATCTGATAATCAAGACACTGGTAAAACATGGCTACTCTTATTTATCTCACTGATCATTTTAGTATCGAGCGCCAGACTTGTCGTTTGGGGTGGCACCAATCTCGCTATAGCTTTTGGAGTAAGTGATCTAATTATTGGATTAACCGTTGTTGCTCTTGGAACTAGCCTACCTGAACTGGCTGTTGCTATCAGCAGCGCCATAAAAAGACAACATCAGATGATTATTGGAAATATTATTGGATCAAATTTATTTAATACCCTAGGTGTTTTAGCAATCCCAGGTTTAATTCTTCCCTTTCAAATTCCTGGTGAAGTAATGAGTAGAGATTTTATCTATATGATTGCACTTACCTTGCTGATACTAGTTCTGTCATTAAAGCTAAAAATTAACCGATTTGGGGGCATAATTCTTCTAGTAATTCTAGTCTCTTATTTATATCAATTAGTTTGGATTTAATTTTACAAAATCTTAATCAAACAAAAGAGTTAGCTGAAAAACTTGCTCAATGCTGCTCTCAAATTGAATCCCCATGCGTAATCTATTTAATTGGTGATTTGGGAGTTGGTAAAACAACTTTTGCACAGTACTTTATTAGATACTTTGGCTTTGAAAAAGTAAAAAGTCCAACTTACACCTTGGTTGAAACCTATCAAAATGAAAAGACAGATATACATCACTTTGACTGTTACCGTTTAAGCGACCCTGAAGAACTAGAGTATATTGGTATTCGTGATTATCTTAAAACAAATTCTCTGCAGTTGATTGAGTGGCCAGAATTAGGTCAAGGCTCTATATCAAAGCCTGATATTAGTATCATATTAAGTGGCACTGGGGATAGTCGAGAGGGCAAAATTCAATTTGAATCTGCGCTAGGAAGGTCAATACAAAAATGCGCAACTGGTTAATCCTCTTTATTTTATTTTTTTCACCTTTATCTTTTGGAGAGGACAAAACAACACTCTATGATTTTAGATATTGGTCTGCTCCTGACCATACACGGATAGTTATCGATAAGGACGAGGATACTCTTTTTAATATTCAGAGCTCTGATGATTATGTCATTATTAGCTTTGATGATGCAGAAGTATTATCTGAGACTTTTTCAAATATTTTTTTTAAAGATAATCGAATTCAAAAAGTTCGAATTAAGCGCGAAAAAACTACCATTAAGTTAATTGTCCATATTAGTAAAAAATTTAAATTAAAGCACTTTACTCTTAATCCAAATTCAAAATACAAACATCACAGACTGGTGGTTGATGTTTTAGATTTAGAGAAAAAAGTTACAAAAAAAGTTACAAAAACAGATAGCCCACCGTCTTTAAGGAATCAAAAAATCATATTAGTTGACGCTGGTCATGGAGGTGAAGATTCTGGAGCAGTTGGAAAAAATAAGTCACTTGAAAAAAATGTTAATTTGGCAATTGCAAAAAAACTTGTGGCTATTATTAATCAAAATAAAGATTTCAAAGCAGTACTTAGCAGAAGTGGTGATTATTATGTACCTCTTACAAAAAGATTAACAATAGCGCAACAACAAAAAGCTTCAATGTTTATTTCTATTCATGCTGATTCAGTTGAAAGTATTAGTGCAAAAGGAGCTTCGGTCTATATGCTGAGTGAAAAAGGAAATAATAGTAAACTTGCCAAGCAACTTGAGGCGTCACAAAACTTAGTAGACCAGTTTGGTGGCGTTGAAACTGTTATTGACAACGACCAATTTTTGAAAAACATATTGACTGACTACTCTCGAAAAGATAAAGAAAAACAATCATTTGAACTGGCTCAAGAAATTATTGCTCAGTTAGATAAAATTGGCCCTATCCATAAGAAAATTCCACAAAAAGCTAACTTTGTTGTTCTTAAGTCACCCTCGATTCCTTCTGTTTTAGTTGAGACTGCATTTATCTCAAACCCTACACAAGAAAAACGATTGACTAACAAAAAACAACAACAGAAAATTGCTCAATCAATTTATAAAGGAATAGTGAATTTTTACCAAAAGCTTGATTAATCTTTTTGGTCTTTTGTATCTTTAAGAACAATTGCATCGCTGACGAGCTGATGGACACTCACTACCATGTATGGGTCAAAGTCATAATTGGGCAATACTTTAGAAAACTGTGATTTACAGATAGCACAAATAGCAGCTAAGGTGTTCACTCCACTTTCTTCCTCCGTTTTTTTCAAGGCGTGCATTCTTGGCTTGGCACCTTTAATCCTTAGATCAATCAGATCATCAGTTAAGAGTCCGCCTCCACCTCCGCAACAAAAAGTAGAGGACTTGATTGTATTTTTTGGCATATCAATAAAATTATTACAAGCAGCTTTGATTACCTCTCTTGGCAAGATAAATTGACCATCTTTAATATCGCCCATATTACTTCCTCTTGCAACGTTACATGAATCATGAAAGGTGACTACTCTATGGTTGTTTTTTGATTTATCAAATGACAATTTATTATTCTTAATTAAATCATATGTAAACTCAATCATGTGTTGCGGCTGAGGATAATTACTATCTAGTTGATTTTGGAGTTGCAATGCATACTTATCTTGTGCTCCTGAACCTATCCCAGAAAGCGTATTCCAAAAACTGTAAGCGACTCGCCAAGCGTGTCCACACTCTCCAATAATAATGCGCTTGACATTCAAATCAATTGCTGCCTTACGGATTCTGAGAGCTCCTTCTCGCATAATTTCATAGTTTCCAATAAACATTCCGAAGTTTGCTGCCTCTGAAGCGTAAGAGCTTAGAGTCCAACTCACACCGCTCTCATGAAAAACTTTGGCATATCCAATTAAACCATCAATATGCGGCTCAGCAAAAAAATCAGCTGATGGTGAAACCATTAACACTTCTGAACCTTTGATATCTATTGGTAATTTAACATCTACTCCAGTGTCGTCTTTAATCTCTTCTTCAAGATCCATCAGTGTATCTTTTAGAGCTGGCTCCGGCATACCCAAATTGTTTCCGATTTTCTTTACCTTGCCTAAGATTTGATTCGTGTATTTCTGACCAACACCAATTACATTCATGACCTCTCGAGCCGCCATAGATATCTCAGCTGTATCTATTCCAGACGGGCAGAATACTGCACACCTTCTGCATTGAGAGCACTGATGAAAATAGTTGTACCAATCATCTAACATTTCTTCATCTAGATCTTTGGCGCCAACTAGTTTTGGAAAATATTTCCCTGCAAAGGTAAAGTGTCTTCTGTAAACACTTCTAAATAAATCTTGCCTTGCAACCGGCATATTCTTCGGGTCCGACGTTCCCAAAAAGTAGTGACACTTGTCAGTGCATGCACCGCATTTCATACAGCTATCCAAAAAAACTTGGACCGATTTATATTTAGACTTGGTTTCAGCCATCTTATCAATAGCCACTTGTTGCCAATTCTCAACCTTTTCGCCCGGAAATCCAAGGTTATTTTGGATTTCTACTGTCGCTTTGAATGGCCCATCACCAGCCATTGAATCCTTTTTAATTGATGGCGTATCAACATAGATTGGAAGTTGAATTTGATTATCGGTTGACAAAACTATTTATCCTTCAAATGGTTAGATTCAAGATTAATCTTCAGAGACTATCTTCCTTTTTTGTCCAATCAGAGATATGCCTTTTCTTTCGTGCATTATCCACCTGATTATAGGTGGGTGAGAAAAATATTCCTGGAGCATGCAATAATTTAGAGATTGGGAAAACAGCAATAAGACAGAAGACAGGAAATATGTGCAATAAAAAAATAATTTCTCCAGGTAATTCTGACCACTGAAAAGTAATCAAACCTGATGCAAAATTTTTAACCATCAGTAAATTTGGATGATAATTCGCAAAAGTCATTATCATTCCTGTTGAAGCAATAAAAATAAAAACGAGCAACATCAGGTAATCAGAAGGTGCAGATATATATCGAACTCTATCAATAAACACTCTTCTTCCTAATAAACCTAACAGACCAAAAACTAGAGGATAAGCTGCATATTTTAATGGTTCAGTTTTATAGAGAATTAAAGGCACATCACCAGGCCAAAAATATACTAAATGTCGAAAAAATAATAAAACTAAAGCTAAATGAAAACTCCACCCAAAAAGCCAGGTCCATTTATTTGCTTTAAAGAGACTTGCAAACAAAAAAATCTCTCTTAAATACCTCAGAAAAACGCCTTTTGTATCTAATGATGATGGAGCAATTGGAATTTTAAGAGGTGCAGGAGTTTTCCAATACTGAATCAATTTATATGACAATCCAGATATAAAAACCAGGGCAGAAATATAAAAAAAGATTATTAATATAATACTTATTAGCGACATATGACTCTATCTCTAAGATAAAAATGATAGTCAATGCTAAATAGCAAAAACCAACAATATTTATTCAAACACAGCCAGTTGGTTTTGGCAAGCCAGCAAATCGACAACCTTGCTTGGCAGGGCCATAAGGAAAAAGTGAATAAAGGTAACGAGAATTTCCCTTGTCATTCCCAAGCTTTTTTGCAATTGCTTTAGTAAGAACCCTTACTGCAGGAGCAAACTCATATTCCTCATAATACTCCTGAAGAAAGTTGATAACTTCCCAATGCTCAGGTGAGAGCTCTATACCATCTTCGTCTGACATGGCGTGTGCTATCTCAGGAGTCCAATCATCTACTTTAAGTAAGTAACCCTCTTCATCTACTTCAGCACCTAATATTTCTGCCATAACTGTTATTAACCCTTAAGAATTTGCTAGATAATTATCAACACTAAATGCAACACCTCGTCCCTCATTGATTGCCCAGACGACAAGTGACTGGCCTCTTCGACAGTCGCCTGCAGAAAAAATACCTTCTTTTGAAGTTTTATAATCTCCATGTTCAGAAAGATAGTTGCCTCTCTGATCAAGCTCAATTTCTGCGTCATCACTTAAATAGTGTTCTGGTGATAGAAAGCCCATCGACAATAAAACAAGCTCAGCGTCCCAAGTTTTTTCAGTTCCTTCAATCTCTAGTAATTTACCATCGATAAAATCAACATTGATAGTATTTATTCCTTTAACATTTCCATTGCTATCCTTAATAAATGACTTCGTCAGTAGCTGATAGTGTCTTGGATCTTTGCCAAAAACTTTACTTGATTCTTCATGGCCATAATCAACCCTGAAGATTACTGGCCACTCTGGCCAAGGGTTGTTATCTGAACGATCCTCTGGAGGCCTGCTCATTAACTCAAAATTAATAATTGATTTAGCTCCCTGTCTTAAAGAAGTTCCGATGCAGTCAGTTCCAGTATCTCCGCCCCCAATAACAATTACATTTTTCCCATCAGCAGAAAGATCACTTTGATCGGGTTGACCATTATCAAGAAGACTTTTAGTATTTGATGTTAGAAAATCCATTGCAGGGTAGATACCTTTAGCATCTCTATTTTCAGCAGGTAAATCTCTTGCTTTTGTTGCACCCGTTGCAAAAATTACCGCATCAAAATTTTCCTGGAGCTCTTTGGTAGTAATGTCTTTCCCCACATCAACATTGGTTATAAACTCAACCCCTTCATCACTTAATAATTCGACACGTCGATCAACAACATCTTTCCCAAGTTTCATATTAGGAATGCCATACATTAATAGACCACCAATTCGATCACTGCGCTCATAAACTTTAACTAAATGGCCCATTTGATTAAGCTCATCTGCAGCTGCTAGACCAGCGGGACCTGAGCCTACTATTGCAACTTTTTTTCCTGATCTGGACTCAACTAATCTTGGCTTGATCCATCCTTCCTCGAAGCCTTTATCGATAATTGCTAATTCAATGTTCTTGATTGTAACGGCAGGATTATTTAAACCCAGGACGCATGAACCTTCGCATGGAGCAGGACAAACTCTTCCAGTAAACTCAGGAAAATTGTTGGTCTTTTCTAGGCGCTCTAATGCCTCTTGCCATTCATTCTTATAAACAAGATCATTCCATTCAGGAATTAAATTGTCGATTGGGCATCCATTTGAAGATTGGCAAAAAGGAACACCACAATCCATGCATCTTGAACCTTGTTCTTGAAGCTGATCCAAATTATGACTGCCTGTAAAAATCTCATCATAATCATTAATGCGAACATCAATCTCGCGATATGACTCAACTTCTCTATCTAGCTCTAAAAATCCTGTTGCTTTACCCATGCCTCACCTTTATTTTGTGCGCAGTATTATCTCATAATATCATGAAAAACATTTAAAAAATAACTTCAATAATATCTATTTTTAAGACTTATTTAAGAGAATAGATTCTTGTGAAGATAATAAAAGATATGTATAATTAGCGCTTTTTTTAAAAACCCCAAATAGGTGCAATCGTGAATCTAATTGATCAAATTGAAAGTGAGCAACTAAGAACTGACATTCCTGAATTTGCTGCGGGTGACACGGTTGTCGTTCAGGTAAAAGTTCGTGAAGGAAATCGTCAAAGACTTCAGGCCTTTGAAGGCGTTGTGATCGCAAAGAAAAACAGAGGATTAAACTCTGCTTTTACTGTTCGTAAAATTTCTCATGGTGAAGGCGTTGAGAGAGTTTTCCAGACACACTCGTCAATGATAGATAGTGTTACTGTTAAAAGAAGCGGTAAAGTTAGGAAGGCTAAGCTCTATTATTTGCGTGGTCTTACTGGTAAGGCTGCAAGAATTAAAGAGAAGCTCAGTAAAAAATAATCAACAATCAAATTTAAATGCCAGCTCAAGCTGGCATTTTTTTCCTTAATAAAAAATTCTTAAGTAGAATAAATGGGGATGAATAATCAGCTCATTGACCAATTTATTGATTTCTACTGGCTAACAACTGGGGCTAGTCAAAATACTCTAAGTGCTTATCGATCTGACCTTAAGATTTTTAATAAATGGCTTGGAGATGTTCGATTTGAAAATGTTAGTAAGAATCTGGTTCATGAATATTTTTCTCACCGTAAAGATTCTAATCTGAGTGCTTCATCTCAATCACGCATCCTTACTTGCCTTCATTCATTCTTTCAATATTTAATTGAGCATCAAATTATCAAGAATGATCCTACTGATCAAATAGATTATCCAAAACTAGACAAGAAACTACCTATTTTTTTGAATATTCAGGAGGTAGAGAAATTATTGGATATGCCAAATATCAAATCAATTTTTGGACAAAGGGATCGTGCAATGATTGAGCTGTTATATTCTTGTGGCCTAAGGGTTTCAGAACTCATCAACCTTAGTTTTCATAATATCAGTCTTAAAGATGAGTTTGTTCGTGTTCACGGAAAAGGAAATAAAGAAAGAATGCTTCCGCTAGGTGAGATAGCAATAGATTATCTGGATGAATATCAAAATAATGCTAGACCAATACTCTTAAAAAATGGTCAATGCGATAGTTATTTTTTATCAAATCGAGGAAGTGCTATGTCTAGACAGAATTTCTTTTATATTATAAAGAGTTACGCCTCTTTGGCTGGAATTGAAAAATCCATTTCCCCGCACTCGCTGAGACACGCTTTTGCTACCCATCTTGTTCAAAAAGGAGCTGATTTACGTTCAGTACAACTAATGCTCGGTCATAGTGATATTTCAAGCACCCAGCTCTACACTCATATCCAGAATGCGCAACTTAAAGCTCAACATCAAAAGCATCACCCAAGAGGATAATTAATTTGTTAGGATAAATCTAGATTATCTAACTTGAAAAGTATCGGTTTGGTCAAAGTACTTAAGGAAATGATTGGGTGATTTTCTTTATCAAAATTACTATCTGATAAATACTCTTTAAAGCATTCCTCAATTCTTTCCCATTCTTTATCAATCATTGCAAACCACGCCGTGTCACGATTTCTTCCTTTAACAATGGTCATTTGCCTAAAAACTCCTTCATAGGAAAAACCGAGTCTTTGAGCAGCATTTCGAGATTTTAAATTAAGTGCATTACATTTCCATTCATAACGCCTATACCCATTATCGAAAGCCCACTTCATCATTAAATACATTGATTCAGTTGCCTCTGTTGTTCTCTGTAAAAGTGGTGAAAAGTTGATATGCCCAACTTCGATGGACCCAACTGCAGGATTAATTCTTAAATAGCTTGCGACTCCAATTGCTTGATTACGTTTTTTACTGATAATGGCAAAAAATACTGGATCATCGCCACTCTCAAATGATTCTATCCATTGTGCATACTCACCCAGAGTCTCAAATGGACCATAGGGTAAATATGCCCAATTCAAACCTTTTTTATCAATTGAATTTGCTTTAAAGAGTTCTTCTGCAAATTGACTGGCTTTAAGAGGCTTTAAAATAACCAAATCACCTTCAAGTGTTATACCTTTAGGGTGAGGAGGCATTTTATATTTACTAACTATTTCACCCTGCTTCATCTCATTAAGCTCCAAAAAATCAATTAATAGGCATTTGGTATGTTACAAAATCAAT
>LUMP01000036.1_pt1 | contig 36821 bp, 40 predicted proteins | sample 729641 | NCBI WGS metagenome assembly LUMP01 (sample SAMN03860260, study PRJNA289734) | marine metagenome | biome: seawater column; feature: ocean; material: water; isolation source: Red Sea water column Station 12 - depth 47m | place: Saudi Arabia: Red Sea | collected 2011-10-15 | depth 47 m | reverse complement strand
AGATTAGCCTATATTACTGATGGAGAAGTTAATTGGTGTGAGGAATTGGGAACTGTGCTGGCTAATGATGAGATTATTAATGGAGTAAGTGAAAGGGGTGGATATCCTGTAACAAAAAGAAAAGTTAAACATTGGTGTCTAAGAATAAGTAAATATTCAGATAGACTTTTAGAAGACTTAAATAAAATTGACTGGCCAGAACCATTAAAAGAGATGCAAAGAAACTGGATTGGAAAATCAAAAGGTGTTTCATTAAAATTCGAAGTTGAAAACTCAGATAAAAAAATTGAAGTTTTTACAACAAGACCTGACACTATTTTTGGAGTTTCATTTTTAACTGTCGCACCTGAGTATAAAGACTTACACGATATCTCATCCTCAAAAAATACAAATGAAATAGAAAATTATGTAAAAGAGGTGTCAGTAAAGTCTGAAAGAGATAGACTATCAGATGTTAAAACTGTATCAGGTGTATTTACTGGATCTTATGCAATCCATCCATTTACTGGTAAGAAAATTCCAATATGGATTTCGGATTATGTGCTGGCAAGTTATGGAACTGGAGCAGTAATGGGGGTTCCAGCTGGCGATCAAAGAGATTTTGACTTTGCAAAAAAGTTTAAAATAGATATTCCAAATATTTTTGATCAGATTGATATTACAAAATCTGCTTTTTCTGAAAAGACAGGATTTAAATTAATTAACTCTGAATTTCTTAATGGTCATAATTATGAAACTTCATTAGAGATTATAATTAGTAAAATTGAAGATAAAAAAATTGGAAAATCAAAAATACAATACAAACTAAGAGATGCTATTTTTAGTAGGCAGAGATATTGGGGTGAGCCTATTCCTATTTATTATAAGAATGATATACCAAAAAATATTGAAGAAACCTATCTTCCATTAAACCTTCCTGAAGTAGATAATTTTTTACCAACAAAAAATGGTGATTCGCCACTAGGTAATTCTAATGAATGGGCATGGGATGAAAAAAATAAGAAAGTGACTCTTAATAGTAAGATTGATAATGTAAATGTTTTTCCAATTGAACTTAATACTATGCCAGGCTGGGCAGGAAGTTCATGGTATTTCTATAGGTACATGGATCCTAAAAACAATAATGAATTCATTTCTGATGCTTCTCAATCTTATTGGTCTGATGTTGATGTTTACTTTGGAGGAAGTGAACATGCTACCGGACATCTACTTTATTCAAGATTTTATCAAAAATTTTTATTTGATCTAGATTTTCTCCAAAAAGATGAATATGCTAAAAAACTTGTTAACCAAGGAATGATTCTTGGAAACTCTGCATTTATTTATCGCAAGTCAGGTACTTCAGAATATTTTTCTAAGAATTTAATTAATAATATAGAAGTTGATAGAATTAGGATTGATATTAAATATGTAAATGGAGAAAATGAAGTTGACATAGATCGTTTAAAAAAAGAAGATAAAGATTTTAATAATGCTTCTTTTAATTTTGATAATGGAAAATTTGAGAGTATTAGAGAGCAGGAAAAAATGTCCAAATCAAAATTTAATGTTGTGAACCCTGATGAAATATGTGATCAATATGGAGCTGATACATTAAGGATGTATGAAATGTTCCTAGGGCCAATTGAACAGTCCAAACCATGGGATACAAGAGGTATTTCTGGAGTTTATTCTTTTTTGAAAAGGTTTTGGAATCTTTTCTTTGAAGGTGACAAATTAACTTTAACTGAAGATATGCCTTCCGAAGAATCTTTAAAATCACTACATAAAACAATAAAAAAGGTTACTGAAGACATTGAAAAACTCAGTCTAAATACATGTATAAGTTCATTTATGATTTGTATAAATGAACTTAGTGCATTAAAATGTAACAACAGGTTAATACTTGAGCAATTACTTGTTTTAATTTCTCCTTTCGCTCCTCATTTTGCTGAGGAACTTTGGAGTCAAATTGGAAATACAAAATCAATAATTGATGAAAAATACCCTGAATTTGACAAAAAATACTTAATTGAATCTGAAAAGAATTATCCAGTTTCTTTTAACGGCAAAACAAAATTTACCATAAACTTATCTTTGGAATTAGATGCTAATGAAATTGAAAAAATTGTCTTGTCCAATGAGAAAACAATATCAATCCTAAACAATACAAGACCAAAGAAAGTTATTGTAGTCCCCGGTAAAATCATTAATATAGTTGTATGATAAATCCATTTCATGAATCAATTGGAATTATAGCTGCAATTCTTACAACTTCAGCATTCATCCCGCAAGTTTATAAAATATATAAAGAGAAGAAAGCTCAAGGTGTTTCTCTTACAATGTATTTGATAATGTTTGTTGGTGTCTTGCTTTGGTTAGTATATGGAATTTTAATAGGTAGCATTGCAATTATAATAGCTAATAGTGTTACTGCTATTCTCCAGCTCTTTGTTATTATTTTTAAGTTAAAAAATTGATAATTTTTTTTTCGGCTAAATGGTTTGCTTAATTTTGTAAAAAAAGACATATGTATTTCTACGACACAACTTATTTATTAATACTTGTACCATTTTTTATTTTAAGTGCATTCGTTTCAAACAAACTTAAATCTAAGTTTAAAAAATTCTCTCAGCAAACATTATCAGCAAATCTATCAGGTAAAGAAATTGCTGAAAAAATGTTAAGTGATCATGGCATCTATGATGTAAAAGTAATTTCAGTAAAAGGCCAGTTAACAGATCATTATAACCCTCAAAAGAAGACTGTTAACCTTAGCCAGAGTGTTTATAATGAAAGAAATGCTGCAGCTGCTGCTGTTGCTGCTCATGAATGTGGACATGCTGTTCAGCATGCAAAAGGTTATGAATGGCTTCAGATGAGATCAATATTAGTTCCAATGGTTGGAGTAACTTCAAATCTTGGAATCTGGATTTTAATTGCAGGAGCTTTTATAACACAGACATCTCCAACTTTAGGTGGTAGTCTTGTTAGTATTGGAATTTTGGGCTTTGCTTTTGGTACATTATTTAGCTTAGTAACACTTCCTGTTGAATTCGATGCTAGTAAAAGAGCTATTTATTGGCTGGAAAGAAAAAGAATCGTAAATCAAAGAGAACTAGTACAATCTAAAGAAGCCCTTAACTGGGCAGCTGGCACATATGTTGTGGCTGCTTTAGCATCAATTGCTAACCTGGTATATATATGGATGAGGTTTGGTAGAACAATCTAAAGAAGCCCTTAACTGGGCAGCTGGTACATATGTTGTTGCTGCTTTAGCATCAATTGCTAACCTAGTATATCTATGGATGAGGTTTGGTAAAAGAAATTAACCTTTTATATATCTTTCAATTGCCATTGCCATTGAAGGTGCAACTTCTGTAGGTGCCTTAATATCAATTCTAAGTTTTTTTCCAATTGCTGCCTCTTCGGTTGTATTTCCATAGACAGCAATAAGAGTTTTATTCTGTTTAAAATCAGGAAAATTTTCAAATAAAGATTCAATACCTAGTGGACTAAAAAAAACAAGTACATCATAGTAAACATCACTTAAATCAGATAAATCTGAAACTACAGTTTTAAAAAGCTGTGCTCTTTCCCATGAAATTTCAAATGAATCAAGTGTATTTACTATATCTGGGTTAAGACTACCAGAACTTGGAACTAAAAATTTTTCTCTATGAAATTTTAGAAATGTTGCCTCAAGATCTTTAAAACTATTATTACCTACATATATTTTACGCTTTCTGTATACTACATACTTTTGAAGATAATATGCTACTGCTTCAGATTGACAAAAATATTTTGTCTGATCTGGAACTTTAAATCTCATCTCTTCAGCTATTCTAAAAAAGTGATCTACAGCGTTTCTGCTAGTAAGAACAATATTCTGAAATTTTGAAAAATCTACTTTTTGAGCTCTAACCTCCTTTGCTGTTAAGCCTTCAACATGAATAAATGGCCTATAATCAACCTTGATCTTATGCTTTCTAACTAGTTTTGAGTAGGGTGAATTACCATTAGTAGGTTCAGGTTGAGAAATAAGAACGGTTTTAATACTCATATTTAATTAGTTTTCATAAACCTATAGAATATAACCATATCCAAGGGGCCAGTTTGAAGGCACAAAGATACAAAATAAAATACATTACCTCCTTGACCTCAAGTTTAACAAAATAACTTAAATAGTTCTTTGTTTGAAAAATAAAATGTAGAAGAAATAATACTAAAAATGTAATATAAAGATAATTGACTTCGTAGGAGGGATTTAAATTATATATTACAAAATTAAGAAACAGTAATGATCCAATAATAATGTTTATAATAAAGTTTTTATAAAATAAAAACTTAAGCTTTGAGTTTATAAATAGATCTAAAACAAATCTGATTACTAGAAATCTTATTAAAATAGTAATTAATATGAGTGAACTAAATTGAAAATAACTCAGGAATGATTCATAACTTAATTTATTTGACTTAAAGTCTCCTCCTTCATACCAGGCTCCGAAATAAGAAATAATTACACCGTTTATAAGTAAAAAAAAGAATATATAGAAATAATGAAAATAGTTAATTACTGATGTTCCTGAACCTGAAATACTAAGATCATCAGAATTATATGGTAACAGAATATTACGAAAATGATAACCAAAACTTCTAAATAAATAAACTAATTTTACTCTTTGAAATATTTGGAATAAAAAAAATACCAATAATACAAATAGAACAAAAAAACTGGTGATATCTTGATTTTGAATCATATTTTAAACAAAACTATGGAATAACTGCTATAAATAATGAAATACAATAGTTTAATTATTATACCTACATACAATGAAGCAGAAAATATTGAAGCTGTTATTAAGAAGGTAATAGATCTAGAGGATAAAAATGATATTCTTGTAATAGATGATAATTCTCCTGATGGAACTTCTGAAATAGTTGAAAATCAAAAAAATATCCATAATAACAGAGTATTTCTTATAAATAGAGAAAAAAAATCTGGATTAGGTTCTGCATATAAGGCAGGATTTAAATGGGCACTAGAAAACAACTACTCTTATATATTTGAAATGGACGCTGATATGTCACATGATCCGAATGAGATTAAAAACCTTAAAATTCAATTAATTCAAAATAAATATGATGTTGTTGTAGGATCTCGATATATTGAGGGTGTTAGTGTTGTTAATTGGCCTTTATCCAGAATCTTTCTTTCATATGCTGCAAACTTATATGTTAGGATAATTACTGGTATGCCAATAAAAGATGCAACATCAGGTTTTGTCGGTTATACTAAAAATGCATTAAGTTCAATTGAATTAAGTGAAATAAAATTTAATGGATATGCATTTCAAATTGAAATGAAATTTAAACTTTGGAAAAAAAATTTTAAATTAAAAGAGCATCAAATAATTTTTGTCAATAGAAAATTAGGTAAATCAAAAATGAATCACAGTATAATTCTTGAGGCAATTTTTGGAGTTATTAAATTAAAAATTAATTCTTTTTTTAAGTAGAATGGGTAAACTATTAATAAAAAATGCAACTGTTATTACCGAAGGAAATAGATTAGAAGAAGATGTATTAATCGAAGGTGAAGTAATATCCTCGGTATCAAAAAACATACAAATAGATTCAGATACTGAAGTAATAGATGCTGACGGATTAATTCTTATTCCTGGTATGATTGATGATCAAGTACATTTTAGAGAACCTGGACTTACACATAAAGGAAATATTTCATCTGAATCAAAAGCAGCAATTGCAGGAGGTGTGACTTCATATATAGAAATGCCAAACACAAGTCCTAATACTACAACAATTGAGGAGTTCAATAAAAAGATAAGTATAGCATCAATTGATTCATACTGTAATTTCTCTTTTATGTTTGGAGGTACTAATGACAACCTAGATGAAATTAAAAAAATAGATCCTACTGAAGTTGCTGGTATAAAACTATTTCTTGGCTCATCAACAGGAAAAATGTTAATAGATAATTTAAATTCTATAGAAACAATTTTTTCATCAACATCTCTGCCAATATCTGCCCATTGTGAAGATGAACAAACAATTAAAAATAATTCAAAAAAATATAAAGAAACCTATGGTGAAAATGTTCCAATGGAATGTCACCCAAAGATTAGAAGTGTAGAGGCATGTTATAAAAGTTCTAAATATGCTACTGATCTAGCAAAAAAAACTGGAGCAAGACTTAATGTCTTCCACATTTCTACTCAAAAAGAACTTGATTTATTTAACAATAAACTTCCTGTTGAAGAAAAGAAAATCACAGCTGAAGTTTGTGCTCATCATTTATGGTTTACTGATAAAGACTATAAAAAATTTGGCTCAAAAATTAAATGGAATCCGGCTATAAAATCTCAGAGTGATAAAGATGCGCTTTGGAATGCAATAAAGGAAGATAAAATAGATATTATAGCTTCAGATCATGCACCCCATACAGAAATTGAAAAAGAAAACAGTTACTTTAATTGTCCTTCGGGTGGACCTATGGTTCAGCATACAATTTTATCTTTACTAGATGAATCACCAAAACATGGAGTAAGCGTTGAAAAAATTGTAGAAAAAATTTCTCATAACCCTTCAAAAGTCTTTAATATTAACAGAAGAGGTTTCATCAAGGAGGGTTATTTCGCTGACATAGTGCTAATTGATCCTAATTCTCCAACTCTAGTCACAAAAAAATCACTACTTTATAAATGTGGATGGTCACCTTTTGAAGGTGTAACTTTTAGTTCATCCATTCATTCTACAATTCTAAATGGAAGAGTTGTATATTCTAATGGAAAGGTTAACGAAACTCCACATGGTAAAAAACTAGTTTTTGATAGATGAAAAAATATTTGTTAATTATATTTTTATTTATAGGTTGCTCTGATAATGTTCCAGATAATCTTATTAGTAAAGAAAAAATGGAAAACATTATTTTTGATATAATGATCTTGAATGCAGCTAGTGGATTTGATTTAAAAATAGATAATAACTTATTAAGTGATGAGTTGATCTATAAGAAACATAATATTGATAGTTTACAGTTTTTTGAAAGTGAGCTTTATTATTCAAAAAATCCAAGAGATCACTATGAAATTTACGCAAAAGTTAAAATTAGAATATTGAAATCTATTGATAGTTTAAAAAATATTAATTAATGAAAGATTTTATAGAAGAATTGAAATGGAGGGGAATGTTACATGATGTAATTCCTGGAACTGAAGAACATTTAGAGAAAAATAAAACAATTGGTTATATTGGATTTGATCCAACTTCTGACTCTCTCCATATTGGAAGTTTAGTTCCAATTTTTATACTAAAACATTTCCAGAATTCTGGTCATACACCAATAGTTTTATTAGGAGGTGCAACTGGAATGATCGGAGACCCCTCTGGTAAATCTGATGAAAGAAATTTACTTGATAAGAAGGTCTTAGATTACAATGAAAAAAAATTAACTAAACAATTTGAAAAATTTTTAGATTTTAAATCAAAAAAATCTAACAAAGCCATTTTAGTCAATAATTATAACTGGATGAAAAAATTCTCTATAATAGATTTTTCCAGAGATATTGGTAAGCATATAACAGTTAATTACATGATGGCTAAAGAGTCAGTTAAAAAAAGAATTTCAAAAGATACAACTCAAGGAATGTCCTTTACTGAATTTACGTATCAACTTATTCAAGGCTATGATTTTCTGCATTTATATAAAGAAATGAACTGTATGCTACAAATGGGAGGAAGCGATCAATGGGGAAATATAACTACAGGAACCGAGTTGATTAGAAGAAAAGAAAACAAGAAGGTTTTTGCTATGACTTGCCCTCTAATTAAAAAATCAGATGGATCAAAATTTGGTAAGTCAGAGGGGGGTAATATCTGGCTAGATAAAGAAAAAACATCTGTTTATAAGTTCTATCAGTATTGGTTAAATATATCTGATGAAGATGCAGTTAATTACATTAAAGTTTTTACTTTTCTTAATAAGCAAGAAGTTGAAGATCTAATTGATGAGCACAAAAAAGACAAATCAAAAAGACTTCTTCAGAACAAGATTGCAGACTCTATCACATCAATGGTTCATAGTGAAGATGATTTGAAGAATGCGATTAAAGCATCTAAAGTCCTTTTTGGTAAATCAAGTAAAGAAGATTTAGAATCATTAGATGAGAATACTTTTAATGAGATTTTTGATGGTGTACCTAGTTCATCAATTGGTTCTAAAGAACTTGCTAAAGGAATAAATATTGATTTTTTGTTGGCAAAGGATACCAATTTTTTAAAATCAATGGGTGAGGCCAGAAGATCTATAAAAGAAAATTCTATTTCTGTAAATAAAATCAAAGTATCTGAAAATACTGTAGTCTCAAATAAAGATTTAATTAACAATAAATACCTTCTTCTTCAAAGGGGAAGAAAAAATTATTATTTAGTTATTGTTAAGTAATCATTTCATAAAAATTAATTTTTTTTTCAACTTACATTTAAATTAATTAATTCACTACATTGAGGTAATTATGAAAAAGTCTGACATAAAAATACTGTGTGTTGATGATGAGCCAGATATTTTAGAAATTCTGAAATATAATTTGTCAAACGAAGGATATAATATTTCAACTGCAGCTGATGGAAAGTCTGCAATTGAAATGGCCTACAATATTAGTCCAAACTTAATAATTATGGATGTAATGATGCCTAACATGGATGGAATTGAGGCCTGTGAAAAACTTAGATCTGACGATAAATTTAATGATACAATAATTATGTTTCTTACAGCAAGAGGAGAAGACTATTCCCATGTTGCTGCATATGATGCAGGAGCTGATGATTATGTCACTAAACCTGTGAAACCTAAAGTGCTTGTATCTAAAGTTAAAGGTCTTCTAAGAAGATTAAAAAAAGTCATTGCCAAGGATATTAATGAGATAGTATTTGATGATATTAAAATAGATAGGGAAAAGTATAAAGTTTATATATCAGATAAGGTATTAAATCTTCCAAGAAAGGAATTCGAATTACTTTATCTTCTTGCTTCTAAACCTGATAAAGTTTATAAGAGAGAAAAAATAATGGAGACAGTCTGGGGAAGTGAAGTTGTTGTCGGAGATAGAACAATTGATGTACATATAAGAAAATTAAGAGAAAAAGTAGGGGATAAGTATTTTAAAACTGTTAAGGGTGTAGGATATAAGTTTGTTATTGAATAATGCCTTCTATTTTTAAGCTTTCATATAATCCACAAGCTTTTAGAACTTCTCTATTAGTAACATTATTCGCATTTATCTTAGACTTTTTATTCTTCCAATTAATTATACCATCAAACGTTGAGGGGATTAATGTTATAGTACTATCTATATTATACTATTTAATTCTTTTTTTAATTATACGGTATTCAATTGAAATATACATAAAGCTTTACTTAGAAAGAGGAGTTAAGAAAGTTTTAGATGAGTTAAATGAAGAAATTCTAAAAGATAATTATGATGAAAAAGATCTTGAAAAGTTAACTCTTAATTTGATTCAGAAAGCTAGAGAGAGGACCTCTGAAATAAATGTTTTAAAGGATCAAGAAAACTACAGAAGAGAATTCCTTGGAAATATTTCACATGAATTAAAAACACCCCTTTTTACCATTCAAGGGTATATTCTTACTCTTGTTGAGGGAGCTATGAAAGATAAGAAGGTTAGAGATAAATATCTTAAAAGAGCAGCAAAAGGAGTTGAAAGATTAATCGCAATTGTTAAAGATTTAGACCTCATTACACAATTTGAATCAGGTATTAAAACTGTTGATAAAACAGATTTTAATGTTTTTGATTTAATTGATAATGTATTTGAATTGATGGAATTTGAATCTGAAAAGAATACAATTTCTCTAAAATATGATAAAGACTACCCTGAACCAATTTTTGTTAATGCTGATCAAGAAAGAATTTTACAAGTTCTAACTAATCTTGTTGTAAATTCATTGAAATATGGAACAGAAAATGGTTTTACTAAAGTTTCTGTTGAAGAGTATAATAATGATAAGATATTAGTAAAAGTCTCTGATAATGGTGAAGGGATTGATGAACAGCACCTTCCTAGACTATTTGAAAGATTTTATAGAATTGATAAAAATCGTTCTAGAAAAAAAGGTGGATCTGGTTTAGGCCTTTCAATTGTTAAGCATATAATCGAAGCTCATCAAGAACAAATATTTGTTAAAAGTAAGCTTGGAATAGGTACTGAATTTTCCTTTACAATTCAAAAATCAGATTTTAAAAAATTAGAACAATAGAAATGAAAAAAGATGATTTTTTTCAAAGGGTCTATCATGTTGTGAGAAGAATACCTTACGGTAGAGTTACAACCTATGGTTTAATTGCAAAGTTCCTGGGATCTTCTTCAAGTGCACGAACAGTTGGTTGGGCATTAAACGCTAGTCATAGTGATTCTTCAATACCTGCCCATAGAGTTGTAAATAGGAATGGACTCTTAACAGGTAAAAATCATTTTAAAGGTTTTGAATTAATGCGACAATTATTAGAGAGTGAAGGAATAATGATAGAAGATGATAAAGTATTAGATTTTGAACAAAAGATTTGGACCCCTAAATAATTAGTATTTTCTTAGGTTTTTTAAGTTATTACTTACTAGTATATTTGTACTAAGTTTTATGGAGCTATCAAAAAAAAATATTTCAAAGACTCTTGAAAAAATTAATATATCAGGTTCAGATGATAACATAGTTTCATCTGGAGTTTTAAAAAATATTCAAGTTTTTGGTGATCAAGTTGATATTGATCTCTCATTAAGTAATCCAACTCTTCAGGCAAGAAAAAAGCTTGAGGTAGATATAATGAAAATTATTCATAATGAGATTTATGAAAAAGCTAAGATAAATATCAACACTAAAATTGAAAAGGCACCAGCTAAAATCTCATCACAATCAAAAAAAATTTCTGGTGTTGACTCAATTATTGCAGTTTCATCAGCAAAGGGTGGAGTAGGGAAATCTACTTTAACAATTAATCTTGCTGCCTCTCTTGCAAAAAAAGGATGTAAAGTAGGAATATTAGATGCAGATATTTATGGTCCTTCAGTCCCAACAATGATGGATGTTGAAGGATATGTCCCAAAGTCGATAAAAGTTAATGATGAGTCCAAGATCGAACCAATTGAAAGTTATGGTGTAAAAATAATGTCAATTGGTTTTTTTACTAAACTTGACCAGGCTGTTGTCTGGCGTGGCCCTATGGCTTCCAAAGCTCTAAACCAAATGATTTTTGATACTAATTGGGGTGATCTTGATTTTCTATTTTTAGATCTTCCTCCAGGCACTGGTGATATTCATCTAAGCCTGGTTCAATCACTTCCAATTACTGGATCTATTATTGTCAGTACTCCTCAGAATGTAGCTCTTGCAGATGCTAGAAGAGGAATAAAAATGTTCCAGCAGGATAGTATATCAGTTCCGATTCTTGGCTTGGTAGAAAATATGGCATATTTTAAAACAGAGGATTCTGAAGATAAGCATTATATTTTTGGAGAAGCAGGAGTTAAATACCTCTCTAAGGATTTAAATATTAATTTTTTAGGAGAGATACCCTTAATTAAAAGCTTAAGAGAAGCTTCTGATTTTGGAAGGCCTGCATCACTTCAAGAATCAACTGAAGCTTCAAAAATATTTGATGATATCTCCAAAAATGTAGTTGAACAATTATTAATAAGAAATAAAGAATTACCACCAACAAAAATTGTTGAAATAACTAATTTAGTTGGATGTTCTGCAATTAAAAAATAATGACAAAACTTGAAGAAAAAATATTAGCAGCATTAGAAGAAATCAGACCATTTCTAGTTCAAGATGGAGGTGATATCTCATTAGAATCAATTAATAAATCAACTGTTAATATTAAATTACATGGTGCATGCGCTAATTGTAAAGTAAACCAAATGACCCTAAAGCTGGGTGTTGAAACAACAATTAAAAAATATGCTCCTGAGATTAAAGAAGTTAAATCTGTCTTACCTCTCTCTAAATGATTAAAACAGATATATTAATTATTGGTGCTGGTCCTACGGGATTATTTGCAGTATTTGAAGCTGGTCTATTAAAGATGAAATGCCATATTCTTGACTCACTAACACAGCCAGGTGGTCAGCTTACTGAATTATATCCAAAAAAACCTATCTATGATATTCCAGGATATCCGGAAATAATCGCAGGTGACTTGATTGAAAATCTTCTAGAACAGATTAAGCCTTTTTCTCCCTCATACACTTTAGGTGAGACTGCTGAAGGAATTGAAAAGATTGATGATGGATCATTTATTGTTTCAACCGACAAGAAAACTAGAATAAATGCAAGTGTAATAGCTATAGCTGGAGGCCTTGGAACCTTTACACCTAGAAAACCTAATATTTCTAATATATCTGATTATGAAGAGAAAGGTGTTCTCTACATGATTAAGAATCCAGATGATTTTCGTGATAAAAATGTTTTAATTGCAGGTGGTGGTGACTCTGCTCTTGATTGGACAATACACCTATCTGAAATTGCTAAGAAAGTAACTTTAGTTCATAGAAGAAATGAATTTAGAGGAGCTGATGAATCTGTATCAAAGGTTCAAGAATTAAAAAATTCTGGAAAAATTGATGTGATAACTCCTGGCCAAGTTACTCAACTTCATGGAGACAAATCTTTAAACTCTGTTTCTATTGATATGGATGGGAATATAGAAACTTTTAATGTAGACTATTTCATTCCTCTGTTTGGACTTGTCCCAAGGCTTGGCCCAATTAAAGATTGGGGACTAAATATTGAAAACAATGCAATAAAAGTGAATAATAGTTTGGATTATCAGACTAATATTGATGGTATATACGCTATTGGAGACGTTAATACATACCCAGGAAAACTCAAATTAATACTTTCTGGTTTTCATGAAGCGGCAGTAATGTGCCATAGTGCATATTCTAAATTAAATCCTGGTAAGAAAAACATTCTCAAATACACAACTGTAAGTGGTGTGGAAGGATTTGATGGATCAAAAAAAGAAGCCAAAAAGTCTCAAATTAAAAAGATTGATTAGATCTTATTAATGAAGTTATTGAATGGGTCCTTAAATTCAACTCCGTTGTTAGTCCTCATTATAGTTAACTTTTTAAAGCTTTCAAGTCCCCATAATAAGAATTCAATAAAGAAAAGTTTATCCTTTTTATCAATGTCTGGAATAAATTTGTTTAATAGTGAATCTGCATCTTTAACTTTATTAAGAATTGATTCGTAATCCTTATTACTTAAATCATCTCTAAGAATTACTTGATTGACTGTAAACCATTCTAGAATAGAATCATAAACTGATATTTCATCTGGTTTTGTGAGTTTCTCAATTTTTGGAAAATATTTTGTAAATAATGTCTTTACGGCATCTGATATTAAATTATAGGAAACCTGCTCAGCTCCTTCTTCCTCTCCTTCATAAACAAGCTCAACTTTACCATTTATTGAGGAGATAACTGAGTTAAAATCAGACATTCTAATTGACGTTATTTCTTCTTTATTTATTAACATTCTTCTTTCTGCAGAGCTAACTAGGTTTTGTAAACTAGTAATACTCATTCTAGCACTTACTCCACTTTTTTTGTCCACTAGCTCACTTTCTCTTGCTTCAAAAGATACTTGTTCAATAATATCTCTTGCAATCTCTGGTATATGAATTTTTGAAATAGTTTCAGAATTCAATTTTGACTCTTGACTTGTAATTGTTTTTGCAATATCTACAGACTCAGGATAATGAGTTAAAATCTGAGAACCAATTCTATCTTTTAATGGTGTAACAATACTTCCTCTGTTTGTATAATCCTCTGGGTTAGAGGTAAAAATAAATTGAATATCAAGGGGAAGCCTAACCTTGAATCCTCTTATTTGAATTTCTTTTTCTTCAAGGATTGAGAATAAAGAAACTTGAATTCTAGGTTGAAGATCCGGCAGCTCATTTAAAACAAAAATACATCTGTGAGCTCTAGGTATTAAACCAAAATGAATTACCTCTTCATCAGAATAGGATAACTTGAGATTAGTAGCTTTGATAGGGTCTATATCACCTATTAGGTCAGAAACAGTTACGTCAGGCGTTGCAAGTTTTTCGTAAAACCTTTCACTCTTATGAATCCAGTCAATCTCTGTATTATCTCCATCTGATTTGATTTTTTCTAAGGAACTTTTGAAGATTGGATTCAAAGGATCATCATTTGTATCAGAATCTTTAACAATAGGAATCCACTCGTCTAATAGTTCTATACAAGTTCTAGCAAGTTTTGTTTTTGCTTGACCTCTTAGACCAAGAAGATTGATACTATGATTAGATAAAAATGCCCTTTCTACACTTGGTATAACTGTTTCCTCATACCCAATTAATTCGGAAAAAACATTTTTTCCATTTAGCAAATTTGACCTAAGATTATCAGTTATTTCTTGGTTCAAAGTTTTTGAATGGTAACCACTCTTTTTTAATTCTCCTATTGTTTTGTATTTAGGTTTTTTCATTATCTCAATTTTTGTCTTCTATTTTTATCATAATCTTCAAAAATCATTTCACTTAATCCATCAAGACCTGTGTAAAATGCTTTACCGTTATTTACTTCAGAGAATTTTTTTACAAATGTCTGAAGATATGGATCACTAGCGATCATAAAAGTAGTTATTGGAATTTTATTCTTTTTTGCTTGTCTAGCCCTATTATAGCATTGATCCAAGATAAAGTTATCAAGTCCAGCACTATTCTTGTAAAAGCCATCTTTAGTGAACATACAGCTTGGTTTTCCGTCGGTTATCATAAATATCTGTTTATTATTATTTTTTCTCTTTCTAAGAATATCAAAAGCTAGATCAAGACCAGCAACTGTGTTAGTGTGATAAGGACCTACCTTTAGATATGGGAGATCTTTGATACTTATTGGTCTTGCCTCATCTCCAAATGATAAAATATCAATAGTATCTTTTGGAAATTTGGTTTTAATATACTCAACCAATGCCATAGCAACCTTTTTTGCTGGTGTGATCCTATCTTCACCATAAAGAATCATGCTGTGACTTACATCAATCATAAGTACCGTACTCATCTGTGAATTATGATTTGAATTCCATACAACTAAGTCATCTTTCTTTAGACTTAAATCATTTTCACCTGAAGATATTATAGCATTTTTTAGACTTTCAGTTAACAAAATTCTATCAAGCGGGTCACCAAATTCGAAATCTTTAATATTTAGATTTTCATCACTTCCAGAAGATGAGTATTTCGTCTTATGATTACCTTTTTTTGTTTTTTTAAGGTTTCCAAATAAGTGTTTAAGAACATGCTTCCTTAGAAGTCTCTCTGTTTTAGAGCTAATCTTTATACTATCTCCATTTGCTGAAATCTCTTTCCTTATATATCCTTTTTTTAGAAGATCATTAACAAAATCATCAATTGTATAATTTTCATCAGTCAGTTTATATTCTTTATCAAGTTCTCTAAGCCATTCAATAGCTTCATCAAAATCACCAGATGTATGAATTATTAGCTCTTTAAAAATATTAAATAGCTTTTCAAATGGTGATAGTGTAGGTTCTTGAAAAGAACTGAATTTAAAAGCTGACTTTTTCAAATTAATTTACTTTTAGGAAATCCAAATTAAACAAATAATATTCATCCTGGAGTTTATCTTTCTTATATTTAAAGGATTTTTAACAATATTTAAATGATTGAGCAGGATTTTATTTGTTCTGACAGTTTTGAGTCTAGTGGAATAGTTGAGTGGAATTCTCCAAGTAATATTGCTCTTGTTAAGTATTGGGGTAAAAAACAAAATCAAATACCTCAAAATCCATCTATCAGTTTTACTTTATCTAAGTGCTATACAAATACTGTAGTTGAATTTAAACCAAAAAAAAATACTCAAAATGAAATATATTTCACATTTGATGGAAAGGAAAATCAAGATTTTGAAAAAAAAGTAAATACTTTTATTGAAAGTATTGACAAGTATTTTGGATTTCTAAAAAATCATGATTTATACATAAACTCAAAAAATAATTTTCCACACAGTAGTGGAATTGCATCTTCTGCATCTTCTATGTCAGCTTTGGCATCATGTTTAGTAGATATTGAATCTCAGATTACAAATAATGACAATAATTTTAATCTTAAAAAGAAATCATTTATATCTAGACTTGGATCAGGAAGTGCATCTAGAAGTATTGAAGGTCCAGTAACACTTTGGGGGAAAACAGATGCTTTTAAAGAAAGTTCAGATTTATATGCTGTGAATATTTCACATGAAGTTGATAAAATATTTCTTGATTATAATAATACTATATTAATAATTGATCCTGGTCAGAAAGTGATTTCAAGTTCCTTAGGACATGAGTTAATGAATAAGAACCCATTTTCTAATAAAAGATTTGAAATTGCAAAAAATAATACTGAAAGACTAAAAGATATTTTAAAATCAGGTGAGTTAGATGACTTCATTACTATTACTGAATCAGAAGCATTGATGATTCACTCATTAATGTTGTCATCTGATCCATACTATATACTTATGAAGCCAAATACTTTAGAGGCAATTTATAAAGTATTAGAATTCAGGAGAGAGACTAAACTTCATCTAAGCTTTACATTAGATGCAGGTTCCAATGTCCATTTATTATACCCTAAATCTGAGACTGAAATAATAAAAAAATTTATAGATAATGAACTTCTTATGTTATGCAAGTCAAAATCTTGTATTCATGATCATCTAGGAAATGGTGCTACAAAAATCAGATAATGGATAATAAAAAATTTTATTCAAAAGTTCTACTATTTGGCGAATATGGAGTTTTATCAAACTCTAATGCATTATCCATTCCTTTTGAAAAATTCTATGGTTATTTAAATAAATCAGATTTTTTAAATAATGAAGAAAAGATTTCAAATTCTAATATTCTCCAGTTATATGAATTTATGACTGATTTAGATATTAAGGATAAAATTGATTTTAATTTCTTAAAAAATGACATAGATAAAGGGTTACACTTTGTTAGTAGTATACCTATTGCTTCAGGTTTAGGAAGCAGTGGTGCTCTTATTGCATCAGTTTTTGATTCATATCAAAAAAAAGATAATGTTAATTTAAATGTGGAAGAGATAAAAAATCTACTGTCAATTATTGAATCAAAATTTCATGGAAAGTCCTCTGGTATTGACCCATCTGTTTCACTATTTAATAGTCCAATATTTTATTCCAATAAGCAAATTAAATTGATAGATAACCTTCATTATAAAAACTTTACGATTTATATAATGGATAGTAAAATAATCTCTTCAACAAAGAAAATGATTGAGGTATTTCAAAATAAAATGAATGAAACTGAATTTAGATACTTCTTTGACAATAAATACATTATTAATACCAATGAGTGTATTGAATACCTTCTTAATGGTTCAGACTTATTCAAAGACTCTTTAAAACAATTATCAGAAAACACACTTAATAATTTTAAGGAAATGATTCCAAATCAATTAATAAATATCTGGGAAAATGGACTTAAAAGTGATTCATATTATATGAAACTTTGTGGATCAGGGGGTGGAGGTTTCTTCTTGTTATTTGATTTTAATAACCAAATAGACTCCAGTCTTTCTGACTTTAATTTATATCAGATTTAATAAAATGTATAACGTTATAATTTTATTTGGTGTTAGTGGTTGTGGAAAGTCTCTAATAGGAAATCAATTATCAAAAGATTTACAATTCGAATTTATAGAAGGAGATGATTTCCACTCTAATGAAAATATTAAAAAAATGAAAAATAATATTCCATTAAATGATGATGATAGAGAGGCATGGCTTGATCAAATTAATAATGAGCTAAATAAATTAAAAAATAAAAATGTTGTGATTGCATGTTCTGCTCTAAAAGAGATATACAGAAAAAGACTAGTTAAAGGTATAGTAGCTAAGATAGATTGGTTTTGTTTAAAAGGAACTTTTGATCTTATAGAAAAAAGGCTTGATAAAAGAGGTGATCATTATTTTAAGTCAACATTGCTTAAATCTCAATTTGATACAATTGAATATCCTGATTATTGTACATTTATAGATATCATTGAAAGCCCTGACAAAATCGTTGAAAGAATTAAATCTGCATTGTAAATGAGTGATTTTGGAATAATTGGAATAGGAAGAATAGGAACTAGTATGGCAAGAAATATGTCATCAAAAGGTATTATAGTTTCACTATTTGATAAAAGTCATAATTCCTTAGATAATTTAAAAAATGATTATCCAGAATTAGAGTCATCTTTAGTTTTTCATGATATTAATAAATTTATAAGCTCAATTTCCAAACCAAGAAAAGTTTTAGTTCTGGTTCCTTCAGGACCTGCACTAGATGAAGTTATTTCTCTTTTAATACAATATCTTGATTCTAATGATATTTTGATAGATGGAGGTAATACAAATCCGAATGTTAGCTTTGAGAATCATCAAACTATTAAATCAAAAAACTTGTTATATCTAGGTATGGGAGTTTCGGGAGGAGTTAAAGGAGTTCTTGAGGGGCCTTCAATAATGATTGGAGGAGACACTAATGCCTTCGATCAAGTCAAAAATATCTTTTCTCAAATAACATCTAAAACAATTAATGGTTCAAAAAGCTTTGAATTCTTTGGAGATTCAAATCAAGGCCATTTTGTTAAAATGATACATAATGGTATAGAATATGTTGAGATGCAGCTTATATCTTCAATTTATTATCTAATGATAAACTCTAAAAAATATATGTATGACGATGTTGCAAAAATTTTTAAAAAATGGAATGATATAGATTTAAACAGTTACCTGTTAGAAATATCTTTATTAAAACTTACTGAAAAGACAGATGATAGTTATCTGTTAGATATAATTGATGATAAGGCTGATGATAATGGTACTGGAAGATGGATGTTAAAACATGCAATTGATCTTGGATGCTCAGTTAGTATGCTAAATTCAGCAATCGACTCAAGGTTTATATCTGGTAATAACATTACAAGATCAAAGGCTAATAAAATGATAAAAGAGGATAAAAAAGAATATGATATAGACTTTGAATCGTTAGCTAATGCATATAGGTTTTGTAGGTTAATAAATTATTTTCAAGCTTTTTTATTAATAGATTCTGCAAATAAAAGTTATAGATGGAATATCAGTATCTCAAATGCACTAAATGTATGGTCAAATGGAAGTATTATTAAATCAAAACTTATAAATAAATTACTTAGTGATTATACAGTTGATAATATTCTGGATGATAAACACATATTTAATAATCTTAATGAACTTAAACCTGGATTGATTGATATTTTAAATACATCATTAATAAATGATATATCGCTTCCATGTTTTAATGAAGCATTAAATTATTTTAATCAGATTTCAAGCTCTTCTTTAAGTACTAAGCTAATTCAAGCTCAAAGAAACTATTTTGGATCTCATGAAATAAAAATCAATTAGTTCAATTTCTTATATAAAACAATAACATTATTATGATTATATTAAAGCTAAATAATAAAACTAGCTAATGAGAAAAGTTGTGACTTTTGGAGAAATTATGTTGAGGCTCTCATCGCCAAACTCATTACGTATTTCTCAAACAAATAGCTTTGATGTATTCTATGGAGGAGGAGAAGCTAATGTTGCTGTTTCACTGGCAAATTATGGAGTACCTGTTGAATTTGTATCAAGAATACCTAAAAATGATATTGGAAATTCTGCTTTAATGGATCTTAAAAGAAGAGGTGTCGGAACATCTCATATAATATATGGTGGTGATCGTCTAGGTATCTATTTTCTTGAGACAGGAGCAGTTAGCAGAGGTAGTAAAGTAATATACGATAGGGAAAATTCCGCTATGGCTGAGATTAAAACTGGAATGATTGATTGGAATAAGGTATTTAAAAATGTCTCATGGTTTCATTGGACGGGAATTACTCCAGCAATATCTAAAAGTGCAGCAAATGTTTGTCTTGAAGGTTTAAAAATTGCTAATGACCTTGGGGTCAAAATATCAACAGATCTTAATTACAGATCTAAGCTATGGAAATATGAAGGAAATCATCAGGAAATTATGACAGAACTTACATCATACTGTGATATAATTCTTTGTAATGAGGAAGATGCTGAAATGCATTTTGGAATAAAACCAAAGGGATTAAATGTTAGGACTCAGGGTCATGATATAAATGGAGATGCTTATTTATCAGTTTGTAAAGAAATGATGCAAAAATTTCCAAAGGCAGAGAAAATAGCAATTACATTAAGAGGGTCTATTTCTGCATCTCATAATTCATGGGCTGGAATACTTTATGATGGTAAAAAAATGTTCAAGAGTAAGGAATATCAAATAACACATATTGTTGATCGAGTTGGAGCTGGAGATTCTTTCATGGGTGGATTGATTTATGGAATTTTAAATAATCCAAAGGATGATCAAGCTTCTCTTGACTTTGCCGTAGCTGCCTCTTGTCTTAAACACACTATTAAAGGAGATTTTAATCTTGTCTCAGTAGATGAAGTTAACAAACTAATGAATGGTGATAGCTCAGGGCGAGTAAATAGATAAAATTATGGCACAATATTCTAGAGTAGAAGTAATTAATCAGATAGAAGAATCTAGAATGATTCCTCTTTTTTATCATAATGATGTTACGGTTTCAAGAGATGTAATCAAGGCCTGCTATGATGGAGGGGCAAGACTAATGGAGTTCACAAACAGAGGAGATTTTGCACTAGAGGTTTTTACAGAGGTAATTAAGTATTCAATTAATGAATTACCTGGAATGATATTAGGTGTAGGGTCTGTTACAGATGCAAAGGCAGCTTCACAATATATGTTAGCGGGAGCAAATTTTGTTGTAACTCCTGTCTTTAGAGAAGACATTGCTCGTATATGCAATAGAAGAAAGTTATTGTGGTCAGCTGGCTGTAGCTCATTAACTGAAATAGCAAAAGCAGAGGAATTTGGATGTGAATTAATAAAATTATTTCCAGGTGATGTGTTAGGACCAAAATTTGTTAAGAGTATAAAGGGACCTCAACCATGGACATCAGTTATGCCAACTGGAGGAGTATCATTGGAATATGATAATTTAAAATCATGGTTTGACTCTGGAGTTACATGTGTAGGTATTGGCTCTAAACTTATTTCTAATGATATTTTAGAAACTAAAAATTATGATTTATTAAAGAGAAATGTTCAAGAAACTTTAAAAACAATTAAATTATTTAAATGAAAACTAAACCTATTATGATTTCAAGTTCAATTTTTTTAGGTATTCTTGGAATTTTACTTACATTCATACCTGACGAAATTGCCTCAAGTCTTAGCGTAACATCAAACTCAATATCAACTTTGTCACTTCAATTATTAGGTGCACTTTATCTTGGATTTGCAATGTTAAATTGGATGGCTAAAGGGACTTTAATTGGAGGTATTTATAATAAACCTATAGCTATTGGAAATTTTATGCATTTTACTGTTGGAGGATTAGCTTTAATCAAAATAATAACAGAAATTGATGCTCATGTAGAGATTATTATTTTCTTGACAGTATTCTATGTAGTTTTCGCTTTACTCTTTACATATGTATTTAGAACTAATCCAACTTAATTATAAAATACCGATATAAAATGCCATTACTAATTGTTATTTCTGGAATATTATTGTTATTTGTTTTAATAGCAAGATTTAAGCTTGATGCTTTTATTTCATTTATAACTGTTTGCATTTTTGTTGGTTTATTTCAAGGAATGCAGTTGCAGAGTATTGTAGAATCAATTCAAAAAGGAATTGGAGACACATTAGGTTTTTTAGTTTTGATTCTAGGTTTTGGAGCTATGCTTGGAAAACTAGTTGCTGATAGTGGAGCGGCTCAAAGAATTACATCAAAGTTGATCGCTAGCTTTGGAATTAAATATATCCAGTGGGCAGTTGTGGTTGCAGGTTTTATAGTTGGTGTTCCTATGTTTTATTCTGTAGGATTTGTGATTTTGATTCCTCTAGTTTTTACTGTTGCAGCTTCTTCTGGTTTACCATTAATATATGTTGGTTTACCTATGCTTGCATCTTTATCTGTGACTCATGGATTTCTTCCTCCTCATCCTGCTCCTACTGCTATTTCAACTATGTTTAATGCAGATATTGGAAAGACCTTACTGTATGGTATTATTGTTGCAATTCCATCAATAATAATTGCAGGACCTTTATTTTCTAGAACGATTAAAAATATAAATGCTACACCTTTAAAGGAATTCTATAACCCTGTAATATTAAAAGATGAGGAAATGCCAGGTATGGGAGTAAGTATATTTACTGCTCTACTTCCTGTTATACTAATTATCTTTTCTTCAGTTTTTACAATTGTCTATAAAGGAGATTCTATGCTAAAAGAGATAATTGAATTTATTGGAAATCCAGTGATTGCAATGTTAATTTCTGTATTAGTAGCTATTTATACGCTAGGATTATCTCGCAAAAAAAAGATGAAAGAATTAATGGGATCTATTTCATCCTCAGTTTCAAGCATTACGATGATCTTACTAATTATATCTGGAGCAGGGGCTTTAAAACAAATTTTAATTGATAGTGGAGTAAGTGATTATATAGGATCATTATTAGATGGTTCACAAATATCACCCTTAATACTTGCCTGGCTAATAGCAACAGTTATTAGAGTTTGTGTTGGATCAGCAACAGTTGCAGGCTTAACAGCTGCTGGAATTGTACTTCCACTAATTTCAAACTCTGATGTAAGTCCTGAATTAATGGTTTTAGCTATTGGTTCTGGAAGCTTGATGCTGTCTCATGTTAATGATGCTGGATTCTGGATGTTTAAAGAGTATTTTAACCTAACTGTAAAAGAGACCTTATCAACATGGACTGTAATGGAGACTATCGTTGGAATAACTGGATTAATAGGTGTGCTAATATTAAATATATTTATATAAAAAATGAAAAACTTACCATCAGAAAAAGTAAAAGAATTGAAAATTAATTTTCCACCAGCTCCAAAACCAGCTGGTGTATATAAACCTGTTTTAGTCGTTGGAAAATTTTTATATGTTTCAGGCCAAGGTCCTGTTAAAATGGATGGTAATCTTATAAAAGGTAGACTTGGAGACAATATGACAAAAGAGGAAGGGAAAGCAGCTGCAAGGCAAGTTGGATTAACAATGTTGTCAACTATTCAAACACATTATGGAGATTTAGATAAAATCAAAAGAGTAGTCAAAGTACTTGGTATGGTAAATAGTGATAAAAATTTTGAAGACCACCCCTTTGTCATAAATGGATTTAGTGAATTAATGGCTGATATTTTTGGAGAAGATAATGGAATAGGTGTTAGGAGTGCTGTAGGTATGGTTCTCCCGGGGGGTATACCTGTTGAAATTGAAGCAATGTTCGAATTACACTAAATCATAATAATGAAAGAAGATTGGTTTAAACTTGAAAATACTGATGAAATAATTACACCAAGCTTAGTTGTTTTTCCAAAAAGAATCCTTCATAATATTAAATTAATGATTGAAATTGCTGGAGGAACTGAATCTCTCAGACCTCATATCAAAACGCATAAAATGTCTGAAATTATAAAAATGCAAATTGATAATGGTATTAATAAATTCAAATGTGCGACTATTACTGAAGCTGAACTTCTTGCCAAATCTGGGGCCAAAGATATACTCCTCGCAATCCAACCTACTGGAAAAAACATATCTAGATTTATTAGTCTAATTAAGATATACCCTGAATCAATTTTTTCCACAATTGTCGATAACGAATATTCATTGAATGAAATTAATAATAGAGCTATAGAGGAAAAAATATCTGTATCTATATGGCTTGATATTAATAATGGAATGAACAGAACAGGGGTAGAACCAAATAATGAAGCTTGTAGTATCTTTCAAAAAATTGCTTCAGCTTCAAATTTAAATGCAAAAGGTCTTCATGTATATGACGGTCATATAAGAGAATCTGATTATTCTAAACGTAAGCAAGTTTGTGATAACGCTTTTAGCCATGTTTTGGATCTAAAAAAAAATATAGAAAAAAAAGGAATTCTAATTGATAAAATTGTTGCAGGAGGTACTCCTACCTTTCCTATTCATGCAAAAAGAGAGAATGTTGAAGTAAGCCCTGGCACCTCGTTGCTATGGGATGATCGATATGGAACTGCATTTGAAGATTTAAAATTTATTCATTCTGCTGTTTTAATTGGAAGTATAATAAGTAAACCATCTAAGGATTTGATATGTATTAATCTTGGGCATAAATCTGTTGCATCTGAAATGGACTTTCCAAGATTGAGTTTTCTTAATTTAAAAAATACTAAACAGATAGGTCATAGTGAGGAACATTTAGTTGTAAAGTGTAATGAATCAGATAAATATCCTGTTGGTATGATTTGTTACTCTATACCTTCTCATATCTGTCCAACTGTTCCAAAATTTAGTAAGGTTCTAACTGTAGATGAAGGTGAAGTTATTGGCGAATGGAAAGTCTCAGCTAGAGATAATATGATATAAATTTAATCTATGTTTATTTTTGATGCACATCTTGATTTAGCTATGAATGCTCTAGAATGGAACAGAGACTTAACCAAAAGTGTTTACCAAATAAGAGAGAGCGAGAAGGGAATGGTAGATAAACCTGATAGGGGAAACAATACCGTTTCTTTAGATGCAATGCGTAAAGGAAATATTGGAATATGTGTAGCTACACAAATTGCAGGTATAAAAAATAAAATCAATCCTCACGGTTGGAGTTCTATGGAGCAAGCATGGGCTCAAACACAAGGTCAGCTGAGTTGGTATAAAGAGATGGAGAAAAATGGTGAAATGTATCAAATCTATGATTTAAATACTTTAGATAATCAAATAGAAAATTGGCAAAAAGAAACAAAAAAAAAACCAATTGGATATATTTTGAGTCTTGAAGGTGCAGATTCAATTGTTAATATTGATTATCTAGAAAAGTCATATATGTTAGGCCTAAGGGCAATTGGTCCAGCACATTATGGTCCAGGTGTTTATGCACATGGAACTGATTCAAATGGAAGTATTGGGCAAAAAGGTAAAGAGTTGGTTAAAAAAATTGAAGAGCTAAATTTAATACTTGATGTAACTCATTTAAGTGATACTAGTTTTTGGGAAACCATGGAAATATATAATGGAAATTTATGGGCAAGCCATAACAACTGTAGAAAATTTGTAGACCATAATAGACAATTCTCAGATGATCAGATTAAAGAAATTATAAGAAGAGATGGAGTAATAGGAGTTCCTCTCGATGCATGGATGATGGTACCAAATTGGATAAGAGGTAAATCTACTCCAGAGACTATGGGAGTGACACTAAATCAAATGATTGAAAACATAGACCATATCTGTCAATTATCTGGTAATTCAAACCATGTAGGAATTGGCACAGATCTAGATGGTGCATTTGGTGTAGAGCAAACCCCAACGGATATTGATACAATTGCTGACTTACAAAAAGTTCCTTTAATGTTAAAAAAAATAGGATTTTCAGAATGTGATGTAGAGAAAGTGATGAATCAAAATTTTATTAATTTTTTAAAAAGAGTTTGGAAATAAATTATTTTGACGCTATATAAATAGTAGAAGCACCATAAAGTTTTTTTCTTGTTTCAATTTTTTTGAAACCTGTTTTTTTTAGTTTTTCAAGAAACTTTTTTCTTGGAGGAAATTTTTTTGTAGAATTTAATAAATAAAGATATGCTTTTGTTTTTCTAGAGAAGATAAAAGCAATTACAGGAATATATATAGTGGTTATTAGTTTATATAGTAATTTAATTATTGGATTTTCTGGAATCGAAGTTTCAAGGATAATAAGTTTTCCATTATTTTTTAAAACTCTGTAACTTTCACTTAAACCCTTAGTAAGATTAGTAAAGTTTCTAACTCCATATCCTATAGATATGATGTCAAACTGGTTATCATCAAAAACTAGATTCTCGGCTTCGCATGTTTTTAGATTAATATTATTAATATTTAGCTTGTCAATTTTGTTATGAGCAATTTTAAGCATATTATCTGATACATCAACTGCATCGATAATTGACCCTTTTATTTTACTAAGCTTTATTGCAATGTCCCCTGTACCTGTTGCAATATCAAGAATTTTTTTTGGAGATGAATCTATTGCAATTTCAACTATTTCTTCTTTCCATTTAGAATGATTTTTAAAAGTCATCAAATCATTCATAAAATCATATTCATTAGAAATTGATTCAAAGATATTTTTGATGTATAAGAAATTGGATTTTTCGTTATTTCTCATTTTATCTGATTGAACCTATGTATGAAGCAATTGAATCAATTCCATGCTCATGTAGATTCTTTATAAATGCAGATCCAATTATTGCTCCCTTGGAATATTTTACGACAGTATTAAATGTGTGATTATTTCCAACTCCAAAACCAATTATTCTAGGAGTTTTTAGATTCATTTTTTCAATTCTTTCAAAATAATTTATTTGCTCAGGGCTAAAGGAATTTTTTGATCCAGTTATACTAGAAGAGCTTACCATATAGATAAAACCATTAGATATAGAGTCAATCTTTCTTATTCTTTCATCTGAAGTCTGTGGAGCTATTAAAAACATATTATAAAGATGATTTTCTTCAAATATTGATTTATAATTTGCTTCATAATAATCTATTGGTAAGTCAGGAATGATTAATCCATCAATTCCAATCTCATTACATTTTTTGCAAAAGTTTTCTACACCATACTGAAGGATAGGGTTAAAATATCCCATTATTATTAGAGGAATTGAAACTTTATCTCTAATTCCTTTTAGTTGATCAAATAGGACATTAGTGTTCATTCCATTTTTAATTGCCTTTGTAGAGCTATCTTGAATTGTAGGCCCATCAGCAAGTGGATCACTAAAAGGTAGTCCTATCTCTATCATATCAACACCAGATTCCTGAAGCTTAAAAATAATATCAACTGTATCATCTAAACTAGGATATCCTGCTGTAAAATATATTGACAACAGTTTACCTTCTTCTTTTAATTTTTTGTCAATTCTATTCATTATAATTTAAAATAATCAATGTAAGTATTTAAGTCTTTATCTCCTCTTCCAGAGAAGTTAACAACAATTATATCATTTGGTTTAAAATCTAAATACTTAAATGCAGCAAATGCATGAGCAGTTTCTATTGCAGGAATAATCCCTTCTAGTTTAGAGACTTCTAATCCTGCTAGCATAGCATCACTATCTGTTATCGACATGAACTCTGCTCTTTTGCTTTCTAATAAATGTGCATGAAGTGGACCAACACCAGGATAATCTAAGCCAGCTGATATGGAGTAAGGCTCAACTATTTGCCCATCCTTGGTTTGCATTAAAAGAGTTTTACTTCCATGAATAATTCCAGTTTTACCAAGAACTGATGTAGCAGCACTTTTACCAGATTCAACACCTTCACCAGCTGCTTCAACTGAAATAATTTTTACTTTCTCGTCTTCTAAATAATGATAATATAATCCAGCTGCATTACTTCCTCCTCCAATATTAGCTATTAAATAATCCGGGCTATCAGTTCCTTCTTTTTCAATTAACTGAGACTTTATCTCTTTAGAAACGATTGATTGAAATTTGGCAACCATATCAGGATATGGATGAGGACCAACAACTGATCCAATTATGTAGTGAGTTGTAATAGGATTATTAATCCAATCTCTAATAGCCTCATTTGTAGCATCCTTGAGAGTTTTACTCCCAGATTCAGCTGCAACCACACTTGCTCCCAGCATTTTCATTCTAGCAACATTAGGAGCTTGTCTTTTTATATCAATAGCTCCCATATATATTACACATTCAATTCCTGCTAATGCACAAACAGTTGCTGTGGCAACTCCATGTTGACCAGCACCTGTTTCAGCAATAATTCTTTTCTTTCCTAATCTTTTAGCTAGTAAAATTTGACCAACAGTATTATTTATTTTATGAGCTCCTGTATGGCACAAGTCCTCTCTTTTAAAATATATTTTACATTTATATTTCTCTGACATTCTTTCTGCAAAATATAATGGAGTTGGTCTTCCTACATAATCCTTTAAAAGATTATTATAATCTTTCTGAAAATCAGAATCATTTATAATCTTGTTATAGTTTTTTTCTAATTCGTCAAGGTTTGGAAATAGCATTTCAGGTACAAAAGCACCTCCATAGTTTCCATAAAACCCTTTTTTGTCAACTGTATACTTCATTTTTAATTGTTTCTATAAAAGTTTTTAATTCATCAATTTTTTTCAAATAGTTGTCGTCCTCAAATTTACTATTTACATCTATCCCATAGACAGGAAGATCCATTTTTAAAAGATCAAATAGCGCATCAATAGAGTGAAGCCCTATACCACCACTGATAAAAAAATCCTTTTTTAAATTATATTTTTTTAAATTCTCCCAGTTAAATGACTTGCCAGTTCCTCCAGGAAGGTCTGATTTTGAATCAAATAAAAACATGTCACAATAGTCTTCATAATTTTTTAAAACACCAAAATCAAATTTATCATCAATTCTAAATGACTTAATAACCTGAATCCCACTATCTAATATTTTTTTACAAAATTCAGGCGACTCATCTCCATGTAATTGAACACAAGCTAAATTATGTTTTGATACTTTGTCAATTACAACATCAAAATTTGAGTTAAAAAAAACACCAGTTTTTTTTATTTCAGATTTAAGGTTTGGGGTTTTAGTCTTTACATACCTTACAGATTTTTCCCAAAAAATATGACCGATGTAATCAGGATTTAATTCAGCTACTTGCTGAATATTTTTATCATTAAATAATCCACAAACTTTAAATTTCATTTTCAACCTCTTTTATAAATTTATATGCCTCCTCCATTGGATCAATACTTTTCATAAAATTCTCGCCAATCAAAAATCCTTGATAGCCAACTTCTCTAAGTCTTAAAATTGATTCAACCTTACTAATGCCACTTTCAGATATCTTAATAAATTCATCAGGAATCTCTTTATATATTTCAATACTGTTATTTAAATCGATCTCTAAAGTGTCAAGATTTCTATTATTAACACCAATTATATCAATATCATTTCCTGATATTTTTTTCAATTCTTCATAGGTGTGTACCTCAACTAATACTTCAAGACCTAGGCTCTTGGCTAAGGAACTAAAATTCAAAATATCTTTTGAAGTAAGAATTGATGCAATTAATAATATTGCGTCAGCCCCAATTGATTTAGCTTCAAATATTTGATATTCGCTAATTATAAATTCTTTTCGTAAAATAGGAATCTCTGCAAGATTTCTTATTTCAATGATATCTTCAATATCTCCATCAAAATATTTCTTATTTGTTAGGATTGATAATCCAGCAGCTCCAGCCTCTTGATATCCTTTAACAACTTCTGAAATAGTTGATTTGTAATTTATATTAGCATTGGAGGGAGATCTTCTTTTAAATTCACATATTATTCCACTAGAACTTTTTAATATAGACTCTTTTAGAGAAATACATTTTCGAGAAAAATGAATATTATCTTCCAAAACAGATATTGGTATTTTTGAAGATAAATTATCTATCTCGCTTTTTTTATCAGCAACAATCTTATCTAAAATTTTCATTTCATTAATTCAATAAGTTTCTCAAAGCATCTTAATGCACTTTTACTTTTAATTGATTCCTTAGCAATTTCAAAAGCCTCAATAATTGAAACATTTTTTGACAGTGAAATAGCCATTGAAGCATTTGCGCAAACAACATTTTCTTGTTCATTGGATCCACTTCCATTAAGAACATTCATAAAAATCTTTGATGATGATTCGACATCCTTTCCTCCTTTAATTAAATCTGCATCTATATTGTCTAGATTAAAATCCTTAGATTCTAATATAAATTCATTGGATCTAGAATAGACTTTAGTATTTCCTGTTAAAGAAATCTCATCATATCCATCTAAAGCGTGAATTATATTATATTCAATATTAGTATTCTGGTAGAGGTAATTGTAAATTCTTGCAAGTTCTAAATTGTATACACCAACCATCTGTTTTTTTGGCATAGATGGGTTAACCATTGGGCCTAGCATATTAAAAAATGTTTTTAATCTAAGTTCTTTTCTAACTGGAGCTACATTTTTCATTGCAGGGTGAAATAATGGAGCATGAAGAAAACAAATGTTTGCTTTATCAACAGCATTTTTAATTTTATCATAATCATTCGTAAAATTTATACCTAAATGTTCCAGTACATTACTGGATCCACAACTAGATGAAACACCATAATTTCCATGTTTTGCTACTTTTACTCCAGTTCCAGCAGTAACAAACGATGCTAAAGTTGATATATTGAATGTGTCTTTTTCATCTCCTCCAGTCCCACATAGGTCTATAGTATCAAATTCATCAAGGTCAATTTTTAATGATAAGTCAATTAGAGCTTTTCTAAATCCACTTAATTCTTCAATAGTTATATTTCTAATCATAAAGATTGTTAGAAATGACGATATTTCACTTGTATTTAGTTTACCCTCTGAAATTTGAATAATAATATCACTAGCTTCCTTTTCAGTTAAGGTCTCATAATTTGTCAGTCTATTTAAAATTTCTTTCATATACTTTTTACCCAATTTTTTATCATCTTTTTGCCCTTTGGTGTTAAAACAGATTCAGGATGAAATTGAACACCTCTTACATTATATTTTTTATGTTTTAATGACATTATTTCGCCATTTTTATCTAAAGATGTTACAATTAAATTTTCAGGAATTGGTTTGTCTACAATCCAAGAGTGATATCTTCCAACTTTAATCTTACCCTTAATTCCATCAAAAATTATATCATCTTCTACTACATTGATTTTAGTTGCCACTCCATGATAAACTCTCTCTAAATTTCTAAGTTTTCCTCCAAATGCCTCTGCAATTGCTTGTTGTCCAAGACAAACACCTAAAATATTTTTGCTTTCAGAATAATACTTTAACACTTCTAAAGTTTTGCCAGATTCTGATGGTATTCCAGGTCCAGGTGAAATTAAGATTGCATCAAAATTTTTTATATCCTCAACCTCGAATAAATCATTTCTTTTCACTGTTACATCACAACCTAACTCCTCCAAATAAAACAGAAGATTATATGTGAATGAATCATAATTATCTATTAAAAATATTTTTTTCATTTTATCAACTCAGCTTCAATTAAAGCTTTATCTAACGCTCCTAATTTATTTTGAACTTCTTCTAATTCTTTTTCTGGATCTGAATCAATAACTATTCCTGCACCAGCTTGATAATTTAAAATATTGTTTTTACTAAAGAATGATCTAATAATAATTGCATGATTAAAGTTCCCGCTAAAATCAATAAAGCCAATAGCCCCACCATAGAAGTTTCTATTAACTTTTTCATATTTTTCAATTAGTTCTAATGCTTTATGTTTTGGTGCGCCAGAAAGTGTTCCAGCTGGGAAAGTATCTTCTACAACCTGATAAGACTTTATCCCTTCTTTTAATGTTGCAGTTACCTTTGATACTAAATGGATTACATGAGAATAAAACTGAATCTCTCTATTTTTTTCAACTTTAACATTATTTCCACTTCTGCTAAGATCATTTCTGGCAAGATCTACAAGCATTATATGTTCTGAATTTTCTTTTGGATCTTTTGCTAACTCCTTTGCAGTGATTTGATCTTTTTCATCATTTCCGGTCCTTTTGAATGTTCCTGCAATGGGATGTATTTCTGCCTTTCTATTATTAATTACTATTTGGGCCTCAGGAGAGCTTCCAAAAATCTTGTAGTCACCATAATCAAAAAAGAATAAATATGGAGAAGGATTTATAGACCTTAATGCTCTGTAAACATTGAATTCATCACCCTTAAATTTTTGAGTATACCTTCTTGATAGAACAAGTTGGAAGACGTCACCTCTTTTACAATGGTCTTTTGCCTTATTAACATACTCAATATATTCCTTATCGGTAATTTCAGAATCAGAATTGCCAATTTTTTTAAAATCAAACACCGAGAAACTTTTGTTATTTAGTATACTTTCAATAGTATCGATATTTGATGATTTTTCAATTGTATTACAAAAAAGATGAGCTTCATGATTAAATTGACTTATTGCTATAATATTTTGATATAAGCCATAATAAACATCAGGTATATCAAAATCTTTTTTGGTTTCTATTTCTATACTATCAAAATATTTAATTGATTCATGACTCATAAAGCCAAACATTCCATTGTTTAGGAATTTAAATTTTGAATTGTCTATCTCAAATTTTTCTATATAATCATGAATTATACTCGAAACTTTTTCACCTTTTTCTAGTTCTTTAGACTCATAATCTCCTCCTGGAAATTTACATTCAACTTTATAATCTTTAATTTTAATATGACCAATCTGGTTAAAGCATATATATGAGTAATTGTTATTTGCTAGCATATAATCACTGTTTTCAAGAAGAAGGCTATTAGGAAAGATATCTCTAATTTTAAGGTATACTTCTACAGGAGTAATTGTGTCTGCAAAAATTTTTTTGTGATATGTGTTAATCTTTATTTTCATAGCAAAAAAAAAGCCTGTCGTGAGACAAGCTATAATATAATAGTTTTATCCACGAATACTAACATTCATGAGTCCACCACCAATATGTGTTAATTTTAATCATTTAAGCAAATATAAAATAAAAACAAAATAATCCTACAGAAACAAACCCAATAATAATTAATACAGCTGTCGAGATAAGTTTTAAATGTCTCTTTGCACCTTCCGCCATATCCATTGTTTCAAGCTGAGGTTGATTAACATCTTTAAGCTCGTTAATAGACAGAAATGTAGCTGCAATAACTGCACCAGTACATACTAGTCCCATAATAAAAATGAAAGTATCGCCCATCTTATTTATTCAGCATTTGTTTAAAATAACATCCAAAAGAAAGAATTGATGGAACCCAAAGTCCAACAAATAGACCTTCGTCTTTATATCCATAAAACCATAATGATACAGATAAAACAAAAGAAATAAATGCGGCACCTATTAGGAATATATCAGATTTTTGAAAATATTTCATATGTAATTTATTTGCCTCCAAAATACATAAATAGAATTGAATTAAAAAAACTAATCATTAAGTTTTTTTAATGTACTATTGTATTTACTTATTTTTAAAATAAAAACTTATGATTGATTTAAGCTCAGAGGAACTTATTGAAAAGCTAAAAAATGATGATAAAGGGTGTCTGCTAGATGTTAGATCAGAAGAAGAATTTGAAGAATCACATATTCCTAATGCTAAACTTTTAAATATCCGAAATCCTCAATCATTTATGGATGGTCTTGAAAAGATGGATAAGTCATTAAACTATTATGTTTATTGTCACTCTGGAGTTAGAAGTGTTCAAGCATGTCAAATAATGAAGACATTTGGATACGAAAATTTATTTAATTTACTTGGCGGAATATCCGAGTGGACTGGTGAAAAAAATAACTCTTAAATAAGTTATCTCAGAATTTGTTTAATAATTTTTCTCATCTCATACTATTTATTTTATATTTGGAGCTCGTCCAAGTTTAATTGGTCTTAAATTATTCAGAAATACAATACATTAAAAATTATGGTTACACAAGAGAAATTAGGAATTGATGAAAGAATAAATGAAGCTTTTCAACCAATTTCAAACTTTTGGGAAGGATTGATTCTTCATGAGTTTTTTGGAACAGGTATTCCTACAATCATTTTTTTACTAGTTGGAGGTGCAGCCTTCTTTACACTATACTTTGGGTTTATTAATATTAGAGGCTTTGGCTTGTCATTGAGAACTGTAATGGGTAAATATGACGGACTTGATAAGAAGAGAAAAGATAGTGGAGAGGTAAGTCATTTCCAAGCATTAGCTACAGCTGTATCAGGAACTGTTGGAAATGGAAATATTGCAGGAGTTGCAATGGCAATTGCTATTGGAGGTCCTGGTGCTACTTTCTGGATGATTTTGTGTGGACTACTTGGTATGTCATCAAAGTTTGTTGAATGTACACTTGGTGTAAAATATAGAGATGTTGGTTCAGATGGAACTGTATATGGTGGGCCAATGTACTATCTTTCAAAAGGTTTAAAAGAGCGTGGGTTTGCTAAATTGGGTAAAATACTTGCAGTAATTTTTGCTATACTATGTATTGGCGCATCATTTGGAGGTGGAAATGCTGCTCAGTCTAATCAAGCTGCACTTCAAATGGTTAGTCTATTTGGTCTAAGTGGAGGATCTGCTAGAACAATTGTTGGAATTATAATGATGATTGTTGTTGGAATTATAATAATCGGAGGTATTAAAAGAATTGCTTCAGTTACTGAAAAAATAGTTCCTTTTATGGCAGGTATGTATGTAATAGCATGTCTATATATTATTTTTACAAACCTATCATTTGTTGATGATGCCTTTGCTATGATAGTTAATCAAGCTTTTGCACCTACCGCAGCTGTTGGAGGTTTTATTGGAGTACTGGTACAAGGTTTTAGAAGAGGTGCTTTTTCAAATGAGGCTGGTGCTGGATCTGCATCAATTGCTCACTCAGCTGTAATTACTAGTTACCCTGCTTCTGAAGGATTAGTTGCACTTCTTGAACCATTTATAGATACTGTTGTTATTTGTACTATGACTGCTTTAGTAATAATTATATTTAATGGTGACAATAGCTTATTTACATATGGAAATCTTGTAGAAGGTTCGTCAGCTGTTATGGTGAGAGGACAAGAACTTGAAGGTGCTGGTTTAACTTCAGCTGCATTTGCTGAATATATTTCTTTCTCTGGACCCTTTCTTGCAATTGCAGTAGTTCTTTTTGCTTTATCAACTATGATATCTTGGTCATATTATGGTCTGCAGTCTTGGATGTATGTTTTTGGTAAAGGAAAAATCTCTGATCTTACATATAAAATATTATTCCTTGTATTTATTGTAATCGGTGCGGCAGGAGATATGTCATCTGTTTGGGCTTTTTCTGATGCTATGATTCTTGCTCTAGTTTTTCCAAATATGATTGGGTTATTTATACTATTTCCAAAAGTTAAAGAAGAGCTTGCTAAGTATGTTGCTGCAATAAATGGTAAAAATTAATAAGCTTATTTAATACAATTAGTTATATTTGCCTGCGAAATTAATTTTATATGTTAATTATACCTATCAAAGACGGCGAAAACATTGACAAAGCTCTAAAGAGATTCAAACGTAAGTTTGATAAAACGGGTGTTATGAGATCTCTTAGAGAAAGAAAGCAATTTGTTAAGCCATCAGTTGAGCACAGAAGTAAAATTCTTAAAGCTCGTCATATTCAAAGACTTAAAGATCAAGAAAACCTTTAAATAATTCAATATTTTCTTTATACATCGTAATTTAGATGTGTAATGCTTATTGAAAAGTTTATTGAATACCTCAGAGTAGAAAAAAATTACTCAAACCACACAATTACCGCTTATAAGACTGACTTGAATAATTTCAATGATTTCTTAATCCAATCTGGTATTAAAACCAAAATGGAAAATATCGATTATAAAGTTATTAGATCTTGGATTGTGAAAATGGTAAATGATAAAATATCTAATCGAACAATAAATAGAAAGGTATCTAGTTTAAAATCATTCTATAAATTTCTAATAAAAACAGATACTATTAAGTCTTCACCTTTGATTGCCCATTCCCCTCTAAAGCAATCAAAAAAGATTCAGGTACCATTCTCAAAAGAAGAGATTAATACTTTACTTGATAATGATTATTTTGATAATGACTACAATGGAACTCTAAAGAAGACAATAATTTTATTCTTTTATTTTACTGGTGTAAGAAGAATTGAGCTTATTTCCCTAAAATCATCAAATGTTAACCTTGAATCATCTACCCTAAAAGTTATAGGAAAAAGGAATAAAGAAAGGATAATTCCTATTCTTCCTAAGCTAAAGAAATCAATTATCTATTATCAAGAATTAAAGTCTAAAAGTTTTAAAGATTTAGATTTAGATCTTCTATTCTTATCAAAGCATGGAAAGCAGCTATCTGAGAAATTTGTTTATAGAACTGTAAACGAATATTTCAATCTTGTTTCACCTAAAGTTAAAAAAGCTCCACATGTTTTAAGGCATAGTTTTGCAACTCATTTAATCAACGAAGGAGCAGATATTAATTCTGTAAAAGAGCTACTAGGTCATGCAAGTTTATCTGCTACACAAGTCTATAGTCATACTAGCATGGAACGCATAAAAGAGGTCTTCCAGAACTCACATCCCAGGGCTAAATAATATTTAAAAATTATTTCTTTTTACTTTGTTGTAGGCAAAAAAAGCATTTATTTTGCAACTGTTTTATATCAAGCCGATATAGCTCAGCTGGCTAGAGCAGCTGATTTGTAATCAGCAGGTCGTGGGTTCGAGTCCCTCTATCGGCTCTTTGAAATTTTGAAATTGGGGAGATACTCAAGCGGTCAACGAGAGCAGTCTGTAAAACTGTTGGCTTCGCCTTCGTAGGTTCGAATCCTGCTCTCCCCACATATTAAGCGGGAGTAGCTCAGTTGGTAGAGCGTCAGCCTTCCAAGCTGAATGTCGCGAGTTCGACCCTCGTCTCCCGCTCTACTTTTTGCCGATATAGCTCAGGGGTAGAGCGTTTCCTTGGTAAGGAAAAGGTCCCGAGTTCAAATCTCGGTATTGGCTCATATTTATAAAAACCAAATCTTAAATGCTTATTGAAGTTTTAAAATCTAAAAT
>LUMP01000091.1_pt1 | contig 36843 bp, 39 predicted proteins | sample 729641 | NCBI WGS metagenome assembly LUMP01 (sample SAMN03860260, study PRJNA289734) | marine metagenome | biome: seawater column; feature: ocean; material: water; isolation source: Red Sea water column Station 12 - depth 47m | place: Saudi Arabia: Red Sea | collected 2011-10-15 | depth 47 m | reverse complement strand
TCAAACTTTCCAGTTACTGGAGCAACTAGTGGTATAGGATTATATTACATATCTGTTGGTCTTTCTCCTTCAGGACAGGAAATATTACCATTCACTGCATTTTCTGATGCTGATGTTAATTTAAATAATTTAGGTTTACTTGATTACCAGCAGTACTACGTCAATGTTTACGCACAAGACTTAGTAGGGTTGAACTCTTCAACTGTTAGTTCATCTTTTTATTATTTTGGTTCTTTGTTGGGCGATTCAAATAACGATTGGATAATAGATTTTGAAGATTACGCGTATTTCATTGCAAATTATCCAGGAGTTGATATTGCTCCGGTAACTGGAAGCGCACCATACTTTTTCCCAAATTTTGATGGTATTTCAGATGCAAATGATTTAGCTATGTTTGAATCAATGTGGAATTGGTCAATTAATGAGAACGGTAGAACAGTTCCAAATTATACTTTACAGGGTGAATCACCGTTTTTAAGAATTTTAAATGGACAATTAATTGTTAGATTCCCGCAAGAGGCATCAACAGCCCAATTCTATTTTGAATATGATACTGAAAAATATTTAATTGATTATTTATCAAGCAACTTAAATAATAATGTGGTTTTAACTGCAAACAATCAAGAAGATGGAGTTATTCAAGTTGAATCAGCAGATTATAGACTAGATAGATCTACTCCTTTAGAAATGACATTTAGTTTCCAAAATCTTACTGATACTTACGAATTTATGAGAGTAAGCTATTCTTCATATAATAAGTCCAATCAACTTGTTTCAGAAGGATATAACTTAATTCAAACTGCTCCATCGACATATCGTTTGTCTCAAAGTTATCCAAATCCATTTACGGAAGGTGGTACAACCATTGAATTCGATATGCCTGTTACTGAGAATATAACTATGGTTATACTTGATATTCGAGGTAGAGAAGTTAGAACATTGATTGATAAAGAACAGCGTTTTGGTTACCAGTCAGTTGTTTGGGATGCTAAAAACGATGATGGTGATGATGTTAGTAGCGGAGTATATTTTTACCAGATTCGATCATCAAACTTTAATGCTGTTGGTAAGCTTGTATTTGTTAAGTAGATTGCAAGAATGCTTAGTCAAAGACCAACTTTATCTGATATACAAAAAGCACGTGTACGTACAGAATCTATAGTTCGTAAAACTCCTTAACTGATGAAGAAGCTAAGCAAGGCGTTGCTTGTCAGTCATCAGGAAATCATGGGGGAGCTATTGCTTGCGCTGCATATTTAAAAGATATTCATGCAGACATTGTCATGGCAAAAAGTGTTTCAAAAGCAAAAATACATAACGTTAAAACCTATAAAGGAAATATGATATTTTGTGACACTATGGGAGAAAGAGATGAATTATTTGCAAACACCGTAAAAAATAATAATAGAATATCCATACATCCATATGATAATTTTGATGTAATGGCTGGACAGGGCACTATAGCATTGGAAATATTAGAGCAAGTACCCGAATTTGATTCAGTGGTTGTTCCTATTGGTGGCGGAGGTCTGATTAGTGGTATTTCTATTGCTTTAAAAGAATTAAAACCAGATGCAAAAGTAATTGGTTGTGAGCCAGAAAGCGTTGATGATACCTTTCAAATGTATAAAGCTAACAAACGTATTGAAATGGCTCATAGAGAGTCCGTAGCAGACGGTTTAATGGCTATTGTTGGTCAATTAACACTTCCAATTATTCAAGAGAATGTAAGCGATATCGTATTAGCTACAGAGCAAGAGATTATAGATACTACTAGACTTGTTTGGGAGCGAATGAAAATTGTGATTGAACCTTCATGTGCTTTAGCTTTAGCAAGTGTTATTAAAAACAAAGAAAAGTTTGTTGGACAAAAAGTAGTATTAGTAATTACTGGGGGTAATGTAGATCTTGTTTCCTTGCCTTGGCTTAAGGTCGGTAAAGAATAATCATAATTAAAATATTTTACGCAATAAAAAAGCCCTCAAAAATGAGGGCTTTTTTATTTATTAAGAAACTCTATTTCTTACAGATCGTAACCTAAACTAATAGATGTAAATCTACCCATTTCAGGGCCTAAGAAAGTTTCTCTGTGAACAACATCTGTGATGTTGTCAATTGATAAACCAACTGACATTCCGTCAACCGCTTCTAAGTTCCATTTAGCATTTACGCCAACTGTATAGAAACCTTCAACATTTCCTGAAGTTCCTGAGAAACCATCAGCAAAATATGAATCTTGGTAACGTAAAGTCATACCGTATGAAACGTCATCACTTGCATACTGCATTCCACCACCAAGTTTAAACTTAGGAGTGTTCATGTTAACGAACTGTTCAACACCTTCAAAGTCTACAGTTAGTGAGCTATCACTTAATAGAGACATGTTCATATTGAATGTCCATTCAGCTGATGGGAAGTAATTCATAGATACTTCTAACCCTTGAAGATTTAAGTCTTCAGTAAGTTGTTTGTAACCATAAATTAAGTTACCACCATATGGTGATTGTTCAGGAGCAACCATACCGATAGGAGCTTGAGCAACTGTACCTAATAAAAGACCAGCAAACTCATCCGCACCAGTACCATTACCATTACCACCAGCAGCAGCAGCGTCCCAACCGTTAATCCAATTAACAAGGTTAGCATCGCCCGCAGTAGCTAAGTAAGTAAGAACGTTTCCAACATAACTTCCACCATCACCTAATACAGTAACCATACCTGAGATGTTCTGTAGGTTAGTTACATAGTCAGAAATAACAAGATCATACACATCAACAGATAGTGTCATGTTATCAGTTACTTGACCTTTGTAACCAAACTCAGTTTGTGCCCAAGTAGTTTCCTTTGTAGCAGGGAAGTCTGGATATTGAGTTACAGGATTAACGACACTAAATGTTTCGTCAATCACAATATTTGAATATGCGCTAGGTGAAACTGAACCAGCTAAAGCCATTACTGCTTGAGCAGCAGCAGCAGCTTGAGCAGCACCGTAAGCAGCAGCACCAGCAACATCACCAGTAGCAGCAGCATAAGCAGCTCCAACTTGTGCAGCAAATGCAGCATTATAGCCTGCACCAGCATCTGATTGTAAGATTGAACCCATCATAATTGGAGCCCAAACACCAAATGCAGCAGCATTCATTGTATTATTACCCATTGCATAATTAGTATTAACATCTAGTCCTAAAGCTGGAGACCAGTTTGAACGATATGTTGGGACACCATTTGCATCTCTATCATATGTCCATCCTGTTGTAGTTGAACCCATCGCCTTAACTTGGATGTCAGGATTAAATGGTAAACTTCCAAACATAGGACTTTGGAAATCAATTCCTAGACTTTGTTTATATACAAAATCTCTATATACAGCGATATCTAGATTTTTAGGGAAGTTACCTGGTAGGTCGATATTTTCACCGTATGTTAGTCGGAAGTTTCCTCTAACATCTTCAGGTGACCATACAAAGGCTAATTTTGGAGCAAATACACCGCTTGTTCCAATAGCATCTAAGTAGTTATTGGTATCATATCTACCTGTTCCAACAAATTTAAATTCGTCACTAAATTTCTTCTCATAAGAATAGTAAACACCAAGATTATCAAAATTGTCATCATCTTCGTTTTTACCATTAATAGTACCCTTTGTTTCAGGAGTTCTATCAAGATAATCTAGTCCCCAAATTACAGTTTGACCATTCTTCATAGGAACAGTGTGTTGCATTTGGAAAGCACGATTTGATGACTCATCATATACTACGTTACCGTTAACTAAACTGTATGTAGTTTTTTGGTCATTAATATTCGTAAAGAAATTTAAATAAAGATCTCCACCTAACACATCTTGTCTGAAGTATGCTAATTGAAACTGATATAGATCAACATCATCAGCAAACTGTCTTCCTACACCAGTCATTTCGATAGCAGATAAATTTGCCATTCTGGTGTTAATTGTTAGGTTAGATTTAAGGTCAGGACGAAACTCTGTTTTAGTCTCAAAGACAGTAGCTTCTGGTGAGAAAGGCTCAGCAGAAGAAGCTGAATTAGGAGAACCTTCAACAGGATCATTATAACCACTTACTGTATAATCGATAAATGGATATGTAGTAGTTTGTAGACCTCTTCTAATTAATTCTGGTTCATAATAACTATGTCCTTCAGCTTGAGCTTCAGCTAAGCTTCTTGGCATGTTTGATTCCCAGTCGTCAAAAGATCTATGGCTAAATGATACTCTAGTAGCAGCTCTAGCGCCCCACTGATGAGCAACACGACCATAAATTTTCATGAAATTTCTATCACCAACAGTTAAAGCAATTCTGTTGCCTTGGTTAAATGGTGATTTTGTAAATAGGGAAATAACACCTTGTTGTGTGTCAGGACCATACATCGGAGATGCTGGACCACGCACTAACTCAACTCTATCTACATCAGAATCATCTGGTGCGAAGAATTGAAGTAATTGTGCATTAACAACAGGCGCTCTTGTCCATCTATTGTCAACAACAGCGTGAATTGCACCTGAAAAAACGCCATTAAATCCTCTTAAAGAAAGATTAGAAGATTCAAGACCAGTTTTCATGTACTCAACACCTGCTTGGTTTCCGAGAACATCTGAAAGTGTAGTTGCGCTTCTAGCTTCGAGTTCTTCTCCACCAAAAACTGTAACACTTGCAGGTGCTTCAGTAACTAATTCTTTTTTCAAAGATGCAGAAACTACAACTTGATTAAGTCTAATATCACCTCTATCAAGTGTTAGGTTTACACTGCTAGCCTGACCACCGCTAATAGTAACAACAGCACTTGCATCATCATATCCAATGTATGATGCAGTAACAGTGTATGTACCATCGCTTAGGCCTGAAATACTGAATGATCCATCTTGATTTGATGAAGCACCAGAATCAGTACCTTCAACTGCTACATTAGCTCCAGCTAGAGCACTACCATCATCACCGCTAACGGTTCCTGTAATGTTCTGAGCAAAAAGCGTTGCAACAGAAAAAAGTAAGGCAAACATATATTGAAAACTTGCTTTGTTAAGTTTCATTATTTATACCTCTTTTTTATTATTATCAGTTAGTTTTTTCCGTGTCTTTAGACACAGAGTTATCAATTATTTTCAAGGTATCACTATAAATGAAAAAAACCAAACAAAAAATCTTTACTATTATTAACTTACTTTTCGATGAAAATGACAAGAAAAATCATATTTTTACTATTATTATCTATTAGTATCAATGCGCAAACAACGGAAGAGCTTATGGAAGAGAAAAAATCAAAATTAACTGATATGCAGTACTATGTTACCCAAGATTGTGGAACAGAACCTGCTTTTGATAATGAATATTGGGATCATAAAGAACCTGGAATCTATGTTGATATTGTCTCTGGAGAAGCTTTATTTGCCTCAATTCATAAATATGACTCAAATTCTGGATGGCCTTCATTTTATCAACCGATTGAGGAAAAAAACGTAAAATTTGAGCAGGATTATGAGTTAATTCTTCCTCGAACAGAAGTAAAAAGTAAGCAAGGAGATTCTCATTTAGGTCATGTTTTTAATGATGGACCAAATCCTACAGGATTACGTTACTGTATTAATTCTGCTGCCTTAAAATTCATTCCCGTTAAAGAAATGGAAGAAAAAGGATATAAGAAATATTTATATCTTTTTGAGACTTAATGGAAAAAGAATCTCGCCTAAAAGATTTTTTAGCAAATCCTTATAAATCTATGTGGAAAATGGCTTTGCCAATCATTGCAGGAATGATGGTGCAAACATTATTTAATGTGGTAGATATTATGTTTATTGGATGGCTTGGCGCAGATGAGGTTACAGCAGTAGCATTTGTAAGTCCTTTATTTTTTATAATAATAGGTCTTGGTGTAGGGATTGGTACTGGAGCAACTGCTACAATAGCTCAATATATTGGTCAAAAAGATAAGAATAATGCTGAAAAAACTGCTTCACAAACATTATTAATCGGTTTTTTAAGTACTATTATCTTAACTATTCTTGGAGTGATTTATGGAGAAGGATTACTATCAATACTAGGGGCTGAGGGAGAAATTTTAACAATAGCTTATTCTTACTTAAGAATTCTAACCTTTGGTCTTGGATTAGTTATCTTTTCAATGTTTTTTAGAGCTATTTTAGCAGGAGAGGGCGAAACAAAAATTCCAATGATTATCGGATTGATTGGAACTGTGTTAAACCTAATTCTTGATCCAATTCTAATTTTTACTTTTGAGTATGGTGTAAGAGGAGCAGCTTTTGCAACAATAATAAGTCAGATTGTAATGGTTTTGGCGTACTTATTTATCATTTTTGTGAAAAAATCAACTTTCATATCATTTCATTTAAGGGATTTAAGCCTAAATAATCATATAATGTCAAAAATCTTTCAAATTGGGATTCCATCTTCACTTTCCATGCTTATTATTTCATTTGGACAAGTAGTGATGAATAAGATTCTTGTAAATTATTCAACAGAAGCTGTAGCTGCCTATCAAATAGTTTCAAGGCTTGATATGTTATTATTTATGCCAATTTTAGGAATAGCTATCAGTTTAACAACAATTGTTGGAATGTTTTATGGCGCAAAAGAATTTGATAAACTTTTATCAGTAGTTTACTATGGAATAAATAGAGCGGTATTAATCACAACAATTAGTGTAATACTCTTTTTTGTTTTAGCTAGTAATATTTTACCTATTTTTAGTTCAAACCCCTTGGTTATCGATATTGGAGTAACCTATTTAAAAATTATCATATTGGCTTATCCAGCTGTTGGAATAAGTGTTATTTGTTCAAGAGTATGTCAAGCTTTAGGCCAAGGAATGCCACTGCTTATTACAACAATTACTCGTGTTATTATTTTAACAGCGCCCTTGTCATATTACTTTTATTTCATAGGAAAGCCAATTGAGTGGGTTTGGTTTTCTCAAATATTCGCAATTTTAATTGCTGCAATTATTTCTTTTGCTTGGATGCGTTTTTATTTTAAAAAGTTTAATATTGTTAGAAACTAGTCATTCTGCTAACTTTTCTTGATGAAGACCTTAAAAAACCTAAAAGAAGTAAAAAGTTTTGTTGGATCTGAACTTGGAGTAAGTAAATGGCATCAAATTTCACAATCTCAAATATCTAAATTTGGAAAAGTAACAGGAGATGAACAATGGATTCATACTGCTCCTGTAAGAGCTAAATTATTATCTCCTTTCAAATCTACAATCGCTCATGGTTTCTTAGTTCTATCTTTACTTCCAAAGTTTTTAGAGGAAACCTATGCTATCAAATCAGCTAAAATGGGTGTAAACTATGGATTAAATCGTGTCCGATTTACTGCGCCTGTTCCTGTAAAAAGCTTTGTAAGAGGAAGGGTTGTTTTAAAGGAGTTTAAAGAGATTAAAAATGGTGCAAAATTGACCGTTGAAGTTACAGTTGAGCTTAAAGATAATGAAAAGCCAGCCTGTGTAGCAGAGCAGGTATTTTTAATCTACGAGTAGTATCAAGGAGGGGAATATTACTAATCTATATTTAATTAGACATGGACAAGCGTCCTTTGGTGAAAAAAACTACGATAATTTGAGTAAAAAAGGGGTTAAGCAATCAATTGCTCTTGGAAAAAAATTATTGAAAAATAATATATCTTTTGATCAAACAATTATTGGTCCATTAAAAAGACATCAACAAACTTTTGATGGTATAAATAAAGGATATGGGGGAGATTTAAGCAATCCACTAATTATTGAAGAGTTTGCCGAAAATCAGTTGATGGAAATTGCTCAGCATTTCATTCCTAAAATGTTAAACACAGATAAAAATATTAAGGAAATTTTTAATGCTGTTCCTTTTTGGAAGCGTAAACGAAAATTTTTAGAATATTTTAATATCATTGCAAAAAAATGGATTCATAATGAACTTGATTTATCTGAAAAAAGTTTTGAAAGTTATGATGAATTTCGAGAAAGAGTTCGAACGGCAAAGAGTAAAGTATCCTCATTAATGAATGAAAATAGAAATACAATGGTTGTGTCATCTGGTGGTGCTATCACTGGAGTTTATGCTGAATGCCATCCATTGACAGTCGATGAAATCATGAAATTAAATTTTAAGATTAAAAATGCCTCTATCACATTGTTCAAGAAAGAAAATGATACTTTTACATTGGATACATTTAATCGTAGTTTAATACCAAGATATTTAGAAACATACATTTAGGGAAATTATGGCTTTATCGAACGAAAAATTTGAAGAAATAAAATCAAAAATTCAAAACTTCATTGACAATGAAATGGTTGTTCATGAAGACGATTTTAATATCAATCATAAATTTGCTGATCATTTACCATTCCTTGAAGAAAAACGAAATAAAGTAAGGGAGATGGGGTTATTTGCTCCTCAAATTTCAAAAGAGCATGGAGGATTGGGATTAAGAGCATGGCACTGATTATCAAAAAGAAACATTTTTAAAACCTTTAGTTGAGGGTAAAGTAAGAAGTTGTTTTTCAATGACTGAACCTGAATTTGCTGGTTCAAATCCAGTGATAATGGGTACAACTGCAGTAAAAGATGGTTCTAACTATGTTATAAACGGACATAAATGGTTTACATCTTCTGCAGATGGTGCTGATTTTGCTATTGTAATGGTAATCACAGATCCAGATCATGAAAATCCTTACATGAGAGCATCTCAAATTATTGTTCCAACAAAAACAAAGGGTTTCAATTTTATTAGAAATATTTCAGTAATGGGAGATGAGGGAGATGGTTGGAATGCACATGCAGAAATTATTTACGATAATTGCATTGTTCCTGAAGAAAATGTTTTAGGTCCTGTTGGAGCTGGGTTTAAAATTGCTCAAGAAAGACTTGGACCCGGAAGAATTCATCATTGTATGAGATGGATTGGAGAATGTGAAAAAGCTTTTGATATGATGTGTCAAAGAGCAGCTTCAAGGGAACTTGCTCCTGGAAAACCTTTGGCGATGAAGCAAACAATTCAAAATTGGATTGCAGAATCTAGAGCAGAAATTAATGCTTCGCGTTTAATGGTTCTTGATGCTGCTAAAAAAATTGATAATGAAGGTGCGTACGCTTCTAAGGTTGAAATTTCAACGATTAAATTTTATGTAGCACAAGTTCTTCAAAATGTTCTTGATAGAGCTGTTCAGGTGCATGGTGCTCTTGGTATGACTGATGATACTCCACTTGCTTCGTTGTATAGGCATGAAAGGTCAGCTAGAATTTATGACGGTGCTGATGAAGTTCATAAGTCAAGAGTAGCCAAAGAAATAATGAAAAAATATCTTAAATAGGATTCGAAAGTTTTGAGAGTTCCTCTAAAGCTTAAATTCTACTATTTGCTATCACGATTCATTCAAAAAAATAAAACCCCAAATTTTTCAATGGATTCTCCTAGAGAAATACGAGATGGAGAAGAATTTGCACTAGAAACACTTAAAACTTACTTATCAGAAAATAATATTAATGCTGATGATTTATCAATTAAACAATTTCCTAGCGGATATTCCAATTTAACTTATTTTCTCAAATCATCATCACAGGAGTTTGTTTTACGAAGACCGCCATTTGGTGCAAAGAGTTTACAGGGTGGCCATGATATGTTTAGAGAATACAATGTATTAAAAAATCTAAAATCTCAATTCTTAAAAGTTCCCGATGTTTATCTTTATTGTGATAATAATGAAATAATTGGAGCACCTTTTTATTTAATGGAGCGAGTGGAGGGTTATATAATTAGGCCAAATCTCCAGCAAAAAGATTCTCCAGGTAAAGAGGTAATTCAAAATGTATCCAAATCTTTAGTTTCTACATTGGTAGAGCTTCATAATGTTGACATAAATCAAGCTAATTTAAATGAGTTGGGAAATATTAATGGCTATGTCAAAAGACAGGTTGAAGGTTGGATAAAGAGATACAACCATTCAAAAACTGATTCTATAGCAAATATGGAATTTATAGCATCCTGGCTTCATAAAAACCAACCTGTAGAAGTTCAAGGATCTATTGTTCACAATGACTTTAAATATGATAACCTGGTACTTGATAAAGATAATCATTCAAAAATAACTGCAGTTCTTGACTGGGAGATGGCCACTATAGGTGATCCTTTCATGGATTTGGGAACTACTCTTGGCTATTGGGTAGATAAAAATGATTTACCAGAGCTCAAGTTGTTTCAATTAAGTGCAACAACTCTTGATGGCAATCCAACTAGAGAAGGTATTTTGGAATTATATGAAAAGGAATCTGGAAAAAATATCACTAATCCAGTTTTTTACTATGTTTTCGGACTTTTCAAAATCGCAGTTATTGCACAACAAATTTATTTTAGATATAAAAAGGGGTATACAAAAGATAGAAGATTCTCATTACTGAATTTAGCAGTAATGTCTTTATCAGTTATGGCTAAACAAGCTATAATTAAAAATCGATTGAGTGATTTGTTTGAATAAAAAAAAGGCCTTCAATTGAAGGCCTTTTTTTCTAGTAAAATGAATTGATTATTTTGTATCCATTCTAGCAGCTGCCCATACAATGACACCAGGTAGAATTTTATTTACAAAATCAGCTAAGTTGTAAACTTGGTTTACAAGATCCATATTTACTCCGCCACCAAAATAACCTAAAGCGTAACCAAGTGGATAAATAATCCAACCAAATGTTACAATTTTCTTCAGACTATCATATGCATAGTGACCTGCAGCATTTTTTGATCCAGCGTTAGCTTCAGCAGCTTCACCTGACCAAATTTCTCTTAGGGCAAGACCCCAGAAAAGCATACCACCAACAAAACCAGTAGTTGAGTTAATAGCAGCAACTGCACCTGATTCTCCTAAATACCCGAAAACAAGCATTAGTGTTGAGAAACCAAGAAGTCTGTGGAAAACTCCTGCACTTACTTTAGTTACCGCAAGAAGAACAATATATAGTTCAACCATTAGTAATGGCACAGTAATTAACCAATCAATGTATCTAATTGCAACAACTTCAGTACCACCTGCATTTCTCATGTAGATGTAGTGAATAGCAGCAATAAAACATACTAAAAATGATACAGTTAATGATGTTTTCCATTTTGGATTTACATTGTCACGCTCCATCCAAAAGAATAAAGCAGCAGCAATCAAAGCCATATTAACTACGAAGAATGTAAAACCAGTTAGTGTGTCTGGTGACATTCCAATTAAGTTTATAAACATGTTATATACCTCATTTTTGTTAAATTCAAGACAATATAGGATAAAAATTATTTAAAACTCAAATATTTTAGGAATAATGTTGAAAAAGGAATTCAAAGAGATTTACGAAAAAATTGAGAGCTTGATGTCTGAAGCTTTAAAAAATTCTGCACATCCATATAGAACATTCTCTCTAGCTTCTATCGACGATAAAATACCTAGTTTGAGAACAGTAGTATTAAGAGATTTTTCATTAGAGGATAATTATTTTGATTGTCATTCAGATTTAAGAAGTCCAAAGATTAAACAGTTAGAAGAGAATAAGGTATTCTCAGCTTTATTCTATTCATCTGAAAAAAAGATTCAATTAAGGTTTAAAGGAACTGTGGAAATTTTTCATAAAAATTCCATTACAAAGCAAAGATGGGACAATGTAACTCCTTCATCCAAAAGATGTTATATGGGACCTTATAATCCTTCAGATGTCTTAGAAGAATATCATCCTAACATTCCAGATAATGTCCAATTCAAAGATCCAACTGACCAAGACTCCTTATCTGGCTATAATAACTTTGTAATAATTAGATGTCATTTTTATGAAATTGATTTTTTAAAGCTTAAATATAGCGGTCATCAGAGATGCAAGTTCATTTTCGATAAAGAAAAAATTAATGTAAGTTGGGTTGCTCCCTAACATGAAAGGAACAATCATATTAATGACGTTACTTGTCATTTTTGGAACAATCTTTAATTTTTTAACCATCAAACGATATTTGAGAAAAAAGCAAGATGAAGAAAAGTAAATTAATCCTATTATTTTTTGTAGTAACTTTTTCTATGAATTGTTGCTCAAAAAAAGTTGATGTTATAAGCATGCATGAATTCCAAGATAAAATTCTTGATAATAAAACTGTTGTGTTGGATGTAAGAACAGAAGAAGAGTATTATGGTCCACTTGGACACATTAATGGATCCATTTTAATTCCAATAAATGAGTTAGAAGATAGGCTTAGTGAGTTAAACGATTATAAAGAAAATACTATTTATGTTGTATGCAGAAGTGGAAACAGGTCAGGCTTTGGAAAAGACATTTTAAATGAAAATAATTTTACTGCAGTCAATGTAGATGGCGGTATGCTTGATTGGAAGACAGATAAGAATGAAAGATAAAAAAGAATTAGCTTTGTATTACAGGAAGTCTTTACTAACAATTATAATCATGTTGATTATTTTATTCATTCCATTTTTTTTCTATGCAAATTAAACAGAAATATATGATTGATTTTGCCAAGGGCGTGACATGGCTTTTGGTGCTCTATCTAATTTACTATTACAACCAGGCTGATAATCTTACTGCATGGGTTTATTTTTGCTTGCATGGTTCTTATGGTATTATGTGGGTTTTAAAAAGTTATATTTTTCCTGATAAAACCTGGGAAAGTAAAGTTGGAATACCTTACGCTTTATTGATTTTAATTGGTTTGGTTTTATATTGGGCACCTGCGTATATAATTACTTCTTCAGGACATCAAGCTTCTTTAAAAATTATTGTTTTAGCTATATGCACTTTTTCAATTGGAGTGTTCTATCATTTTGCTTCGGATATGCAAAAATTCATTTTTTTAAAATACCAATCTGGTCTAATAACTGATGGTTTTTGGAAACAATGCAGACATCCAAATTATTTTGGAGAATTATTAATATATCTTAGTTTTGTTATAATGGTAATTGAAACACCTTTATGGTGGTTGCCAACAGTGATTTTGACATTATTTATAATAGCTGTGTGGATTCCTAATATGATTAAAATTGATAAATCTCTTTCGAGGTTTGAAGAGCATAAATCTTATAAAGAAAAAACAGCTTTTATCATACCCTATATTTTATAATGAAATCCAAAATAGTAATATATTACGACGGAGTTTGTTTTGTTTGTTCGTCTGCAATTAATGCTTTAATCAAAATGGACAAAAGTGATATTTTGTATTTTAGTCCTTTGCAATCAAATTATGCAAGATCTACTATCAATAAAAAGTTTTTGAAGGACATGAATTCTGTAATTGTTAAAAAAGATGAAGAGGTTGATATAGCTGGTTTGGAAAAAAAGAAGAATGTATTTTTCCAATAGACAATCCAAAATTTTTAATTGATTAATGAAAAAAGAGCAATTTTCTAGATTTTATGACATAGAAACCAGATGGTATGATGAAGATATGCTTGGTCATATTAATCATGGTACGGCCGTTGCATATTTCGAAGATGCAAGAGTTAGGCATGCTCACGATATTGGTCTTTCTCCATATGATACTGATAAATTTCCATTCATTGTTGCATCAATGACTTTTAATTTTTTAAAGCAAATTAAACACCCAAAAAATTTAACTATTGGGTTGAAAATTTCTCGAATTGGTGGTAAAAGTTTTGATTACGAGTATGGTTTATTTATGGAAAATGATGATGAGTGTGCTATTTCATGTAATATGACAATGGTTTGCTTTGACTTTTCAAGCCAAAAAAGTGTACAAGTATTTGATGAAATTAAAAAAGAGTTTCAGGGGGAATGAAAAATGAATATATCTGTTGAAAATGATATTAAAATTATAGAAATGGGAGAAAAAGGTCCAAATCTCCTAAGCGTTGAAAGAGCAAAGAAACTCATAAAAGAGCTTGATTATAGTGATTGTAAAGCAGTAATTATTTTAGGGAATGATAAGGTTTTTAGTGCAGGGTTAAATCTCAAAGATTTATCAAATGCTAAAGAATCTAATGAGGTTGCTTTAATTTTCAATACTCTTGGAGAACTTTTAAGGGCTTGCAGGGATTTTCCAGGGCCAGTTATTAGTATTGTAGGAGGTCATGCTATTGCTGGGGGATGTTTGCTAGCTCTTGCATCAGATTATAGGTATGGAATGCACGGTATGCATAGAATGGGTTTAAATGAAATGGCAATTGGAATAGATCTCCCTCCAGATATGCTTTCAATTATATCGCACTCTATCAGTAGAGATAATCTCTTCGAAGTTGCAACTCAGTGTAAAATGTACACACCCAAAGAAGCCTTAAATAAAGGGTTAATAAATGAAATGGTTGGAAACAGATTTTCTGGAAAAAAGAAGGCCACATCTCAGGCATTAATCAAAGCAAAAAAATTAGCAGAATTTTATATCGGCGCTGGAGAACCTTTTGTAAGGTTAAAACAATCGTTAATGCGTGAAACAGATTTTGACTATCAGGTTTTAATTGATAACTGGTTCAGTCCATCAACACAAGCTAAGGTAAAATCTGTTATGTCATCTCTCAATAAAAAATGAAAATAATTGTTGCGGGTGGTACTGGTTTTCTTGGTAAAAAGATTGTCTCTTCATTAGCTGACAAAGGTCATAATGTTTGTGTTTTAACAAGAAATCTGCACAAACATAAAAATACATTCACAAATAATGTTAATGTGATTGATTGGTCAACAATCAATCCTTCTTTTTTAAGTGATACAAATATTTTGATAAAGCTTAATGGAGAAAAGGTTGACCAATTTTGGACCAAATCAGTTAAAAGTAAAATTTTAAATAGCAGAATCGATTCAACTAAAATGCTCTTTGATTTTTGCGTAAAAAATGAAATAATCCCTCAAAAATTTATTAATGCATCTGCAGTTGGGATTTATGCTAAAGAAAGTGCTAATTATAATTTTTCTGTTGATGAAAATTCTGAATTAGGTAATACCTTTTTAGCAAAGGTATGTGTTGAAAATGAAAGAAATTCAGATATATTTAAAGTTTTTGAAGATATTGAAATTATTCAGTTAAGAATTGGAGTTGTTCTTCAAAATAAAATCATCAATTTGTTATCGTTGAATTTGTTGCTCTCTTTACCTGTCCCAGGCAATAAAAATCATTATTTCCCTTGGGTACATGCTGATGATATTGTTGGATTTGTTAATCATTCCTTAGACAATAATTTAACTGGAGCCTTTAATTTAGTTGGATCAGAACTCACAACTCATGATACATTTTTTAAATCAATTTTAAAGCATAAAAAAAGTATTATTTCATGGGTAATTTTCCTACCCAAATTCCTTATAAAATTTATTTTTTGTAATATGAGTGAAATGTTCCTTTATGGTCCAAAAACTAAGCCTACTAGAACCTTAGAAAGTAATTATCAGTTCAAATATTCTTCTTTACAAGAAGCCTTATTAAATTTGACTGAATAAATACCTTGGAAAATTTTTAAAATTTGGTAAATTTTGGGCTGTGAAATACTTTAATATTTTATCAAAAGGATTACTCAATTGACTGCTAAAAAAATCTCAAAAAAACTATCAAAAGAACTTCAGAATTTAGAAAATATGGGTCCTGACGCTCATGCTGTTGAAGTGCAGAAAGAGTTAGATGCTGAGGAAAAAAGAAAAAATGCTCTAGGTAGAGCAGATGAAAGAATTAAAAGATCAAAGGTATCTAGTGGAACAATCAGTATGTATTTGTCTGAGATTTCACAATATGAACCATTATCTCCAGATAGAGAAGTTGAACTAGCAGTGTTAATCGCAAAGGGCGATAAAAAAGCAATGAAAGAATTAGTTGAAGCAAACCTAAGATTTGTTGTCTCAGTTGCTAAAAAATATCAGGGGAATGGCTTATCATTGTCAGATATTATTAATGAAGGAAATCTAGGATTGATTAAAGCTGCTAAAAGATTTGACCCTTCTAGAGGTTTTAAATTTATCTCTTATGCTGTTTGGTGGATTAGGCAGGCTATTCTTCAAGCATTAGCAGAACAAGGTAGACTTATTAGGTTGCCATTAAACAGGGTTGGTACAATTACTAAGATTACTAAAGCCGCTGAAAAGCTTGAAGCTGAAATGGGTCGCCCTCCAAAAGTTGAAGAAATTAGTCACCAGCTTGACGTAAAAACAGAAGAAGTGTTCAATGCGCTTCAATATTCAAGAAGACATAGTTCGCTTGATGCTCCTTTTGCAGAAGGGGAGGATAGTTCTTTAATAAATGTCATTGAAGATGAACAAGAAAAAGATCCTGACAACAATGTAATGGATACTTCTATGAAAGAAGAAATTGCTTCTGCGCTTAGCACCTTAACAGAAAGAGAGCGTTCTGTAATTGAAATGTATTTTGGAATTAATCGAGATAGATCTTTTACTTTAAATGAAATTGGAGAACAATTTAGTTTAACTAGAGAGCGCGTAAGGCAGATTAAAGAAAAAGCTATTCGAAGATTAGCTCACAAGACAAGAAGTGAACCTTTAAGAGTTTATCTAGGACAATAGTTTGAATCCAATTCTTATTTTATTTCCTATTTTTCCCATAATTTTGATAATGCACATTCATACTGTTGTCAATGCGTTTCAACTTAGAAAGTCTATTATTAGTAAAGAACTTGACTCACGATGGTTAAAGTATATGCCAGGATGGCAAGAAATTCCTTTAAATATTCAAGCTTCAAGAGAGCTATATAAAAATCTTTTTGAAGCTCCTTTGCCTTTTCTGGTATACTGTTTATTCGCTTATACTGTTGATCATGTTACAATGTTAAACCTTGTTTTAGCATGGCTCTATGTTGCTTTTAGACTTTGGCATTACTTTGTTAGAATGTCTAATCCAAAAATTTCAAAAAGAAGAGTTCCTTTCCAATATTCATTGATTGTTACATTTATTCTCTGGACAGAATTGTTCATTTTTTTAGTAAAATAATTTTATAGCAGAACAGTTTTCGAAGTCGTATAATCTTCTCAAATGGCAAAAAAACCAAAAATTGCAATTGTGGGAAGACCTAATGTTGGTAAATCAACGCTTTTTAATAAGCTTTCAGGTAAAAGAACGTCTATTGTTGATCAAATGGAAGGTGTAACTCGAGATCGGGTTTATTCTTCTGCAGAATGGTTATCACAAGAGTTTAATATTATTGATACTGGAGGATATGTAAGCTCAAATGAAGATGTATTTAATGAAAAAATTAAAGAACAAATTTCAGCTGCATTAAATGAGTGTGATGGAATTATTTTTCTTGTCGATGGAAAAGATGGGCTAAATCCTAACGATCAATTTTTATCTAAGCTTGTAAGAAAATCTGGAAAGAAATTTGTAATGGGAGTCAATAAGTGTGATACTCCAGAACATAATTCAAGAAAAGACCAATTTTTTGATATTGGTTTTGAAAATCCAATTCCAATATCAGCCTTGAATGGTGCTGGTGTTGGAGATATGCTTGATAATTTGTTTGAATCAATTGATTTTAATTCTATCTCACAATCTGATGATAATACTGATTGTTCTATCACTATAGTAGGAATGCCAAATGTTGGTAAATCTTCATTATTAAATGCTTTAATTCAGAGAGAACAGGCAATTGTGTCTGATATAGCAGGAACTACCAGAGATTCAGTTGATACAATCATTAAATGGCATGGAAAGGATATTAAAATTGTTGATACAGCTGGTCTCAGGAAGAAAAGTAAAGTTGATTCAGATATTGAATTTTATAGTTCCTTGAGAGCTATGGATTCACTTTTAAGATCTGATCTTGTTTTGCTTGTAGTTGACGCTGAAAAAGGATTTACTAAACAAGAAAAAACTATTGCCAAAGAGGTTATTAAAAAAGGCAAGAGGATGATTATTCTTGTGAATAAATGGGATTTAGCTTCCGGAACAAATGTTTCTGCTGAATTGTATAAAGAAGACATGTATATGGAGTTCAAAGATCTCCAGCATTATCCTATACTTTTTGTTTCTGCGTTAACTAAAAGAAGAGTTTCAAATATTCTAGAAATTGCATGGGAAATTTTTACAAAACAGAGAGATAAGTTATCCACAAAGGAATTAAATATTTGGATCGAAAAAGCTGTAAGAAATTATCCTCCTCCAGCTACGCAAGGTAAATCAATAAAAATTAAATTTGTTGAACAAGTACAACAATCTCCTCCAATTTTTGCACTATTCAGCAATTATCCCAAACTGATATCTATTCAATACTTAAGATATCTACATAATCAGCTTAGGGAATCATTTGATTTAAAAGGGATAACCATTAAGTTTTCATTAAGAAAAGGCTAATGAATAAAAAACAAATTTATAGTTGGGCTCTTTACGATTGGGCAAATTCAGCTTTTGCAACCACTGTTATGGCTGGTTTTTTTCCAATTTTCTTTGCACAATACTGGTCAAATCCAGATAACTTATCTGTCAGTACATTTTATTTAGGGTTAGGTAATTCAGTTGCTTCATTAATAGTCGCTTTGCTTGCACCAATTTTAGGTGCAATTGCTGATAGAGGTAGTTTTAAGAAAAAATTTCTAATTTTCTTTGCTTTTTTAGGTATTGTAATGACTTTAGGCCTTGGATTTATTGCTCAAGGTATGTGGCCAATCGCTTTAATGGTCTACATCTTTTCTACAATTGGATTTTCAGGGGCAAATATTTTTTACGACTCGCTACTTCCATCTGTTTCAAATGAAGAAAATGTAGATGATGTTTCTGCTCTAGGTTTTTCATTAGGATATCTTGGAGGTGGTGTTTTAATTATTATTAATTTTTTAATGATATCTTATCCTGCTTCTTTCGGTTTAGTTGATGCAGTTGAAGCAACAAAATATGCATTTATTTCTGTTGGAGTATGGTGGGCACTTTTCTCACTTCCTTTAATTCTTTTTGTTGATGAACCAAAATATCATGAGAGTGAAAGTGTATCTGATTCTATAATAAATGGTTTGATACAATTCAGAAATACATTCAATGATTTAAAAAAACTTAAAGTAGTTGCTACATTCCTTTTAGCTTATTGGTTATATATTGACGGAGTGGATACTGTAGTACGAATGGCAGCAAACTTTGCCTTTGCCTTAGGGTTTGATCAAGCTTCTATTATGGGTGCGCTGGTAATGATTCAACTTGTAGCTTTTTTTGCTACTTTAATTTATATCAAAATCGCAAATTTTATAGGCTTAAAGAATGGCATCTATTTGGGAATTCTTGGTTATTGCATTATTCTATTTGCTGGATATTTTGTTGAAAGTATTACTCACTTTTATATTGTGGCATTATTGATTGGTTGTTTTCAAGGAGGAATTCAAACAATTAGTAGAAGTTTGTATTCAAGAATTATCCCTGAGAAAAAATCTGCTGAGTTTTATGGCTTCTACAATATGTTAGGAAAATTTGCTGCAGTATTTGGCCCTGTTCTTATGGGTTCAGTTACTCTAGTTTTAAGTAATGTAGTTGAAGATGAAGTCAAAGCTGCTAGATTTGGATTATTATCAATAATGATATTATTTATTCTAGGTGCTTACGTATTTTCTAAAGTAGATATCAAAGAAGGCGAAGCAATAGCTAAAAATCTTTGATTTAAAAATTGTAATTTTTTCTAAATATCACTAGGTTTAATTTCATTTTTAAGGGGGAAAATCATTTTAAACTTTTCAAAAGGAACTTCTGTCTCAGGTTCTGAGATTTTTTCTGAAGATGCACAAGATCTTCTAATAAAGGTGCATTTAAAATTCAATAGTCAAATTGATAAGCTTTTGGATGAAAGGAAAAAATATCAAAATAATGTTGACCAAGGAGTTTTACCATCCTTCGACCCATTAACTGAAGAAATTAGAAAATCAGATTGGACCGTTAGAGATATTCCAGAAAATCTTAAAGATCGAAGAATTGAGATTACTGGTCCTGTTGACAGAAAAATGATTATCAATGCATTAAATTCTAATGTTAACGTTTTTATGGCAGATTTTGAGGATTCTTTATCACCGACTTGGGATAATATTCAAAATGGTTTAGTTAATATGCGTGACGCTGCACATAGAACAATTTCCTTTCAAAATAATATAACACATAAAGAATATAATCTAAACCCTGATCCAGCGATTTTAATGTGCAGGGTTAGAGGTTTACATTTAAAAGAAAAACATATTTCTTACGATGGAGTTTCACTTTATGGTGCATTAGTTGACTTTACAATGTACTTATTTCACAATCATCAAGCTTTAAATAGAAATGGTTCTGGCCCATATTTTTATATTCCAAAATTGCAGTCTTATCATGAGGCGAAGGTTTGGAGTGATATTATCTCATTCTGTGAAGATGAATTAGGATTAAAAAGAGGCACAGTGCGAGTAACATGTTTGATTGAAACTTTACCTGCTGTTTTTCAAATGGATGAAATCTTATATTTCCTTAAAGATCATATTGTCGGGTTAAATTGTGGAAGATGGGATTATATTTTTAGTTTTATAAAAACCCTTCAAGCATTTCCTGAAAAACTTTTACCTGATAGAAATATCATTACAATGAACCAGCCATTTTTAACAAGCTACTCAACATTGCTTGTAAACACTTGCCATAAAAGAGGTGCTTTTGCTATGGGTGGTATGGCAGCTGTAATTCCATCAAAAATTGAAGATGAGAATTTGAAAATTTTACAAAAAGTATCTGAAGATAAATTATTTGAAATTAATAATGGTCATGATGGCACTTGGATAGCCCATCCAGGATTAGCTAATCATGTTAAAAATATTTTTAAAGATAATTTCAGTGAATCTCAAACTAATCAACTGAATTTTATTCATAATAAAGATATCACAGCTGAACAGCTGTTAGAAGGTTGTAGCGGTATAAGCTCCGAAGCATCAATGAGATCAAATATAAGAATTTCATTAAAGTACATTGAAGCTTGGATCACTGGTCTCGGTTGCGTAGCCATTTATGGTTTAATGGAGGATGCTGCAACTGCAGAGATTTCAAGAACCTCAATCTGGCAATGGATTAAGCATAAAAATAGGCTCGATAATGGAAAAATAGTTGATAAGCAATTATTTAAGCAATATTTAGAGGAAGAATTATTGAATGTCAAAAATGAAGTCGGCATTGAAAAGTTTGAAAATGGAAGATTTGATTTAGCGAAATCAATTTTTGAAGAAATTACTTTATCTGAAAATGTAGAGGAATTTTTAACTTTAAGAGCATATGAGGAGATATAATGAACTTAAATGAACAAGTTTTAGAATTAAAAAATGATTGGGAAATGAACGAAAGATGGGCGTATGTAAAAAGACCTTACTCAGCTGAAGAAGTTGTTAAGTTGAGAGGTTCACTACAGCCTGAATATACTTTAGCAAGAATTGGAGCTGAAAAGCTTTGGAATATGCTTCACAAAGAAGATTATGTTCATTGTCTAGGAACTTTAACTGGTGGGCAGGCAGTGCAGGGAGTAAAGGCTGGTGCAAAAGCAATTTATGTATCTGGATGGCAAGTAGCAGCAGATAATAATAGTGCTGAAGCAATGTATCCTGATCAATCTCTATATCCAGTTGATTCAGTTCCTTCTCTAGTAAAGAGAATTAATAGTTCTTTTAAAAGAGCAGACCAAATTGAATGGATGAGCTCTAATGGCGACCCAAAATTTGACTTTTTTACACCCATTGTAGCTGATGCAGAAGCTGGTTTTGGTGGAGTGTTAAACGCTTTTGAACTTATGAAAGCAATGATTAAAGCTGGAGCTGCTGGAGTACATTTTGAAGATCAGTTAGCAAGCGTAAAAAAATGTGGTCACATGGGCGGTAAAGTCCTTGTACCAACACAAGAAGCAATAAATAAGCTTGTTGCAGCTAGATTAGCTGCAGATGTTTCAAATGTTCCAACCCTACTAGTTGCTAGAACGGATGCTAATGCAGCCGAATTACTTACTTCTGACATTGATGAGAGGGATGCTGAGTTTGTTACTGGAGAAAGGACATCTGAAGGTTTTTATAGAGTCAAGTCAGGTATTCAACAAGCAATTTCAAGAGGGCTTTCATATGCTCCATATTCTGATTTATTATGGTGTGAAACAGGAAAACCTAATCTTGAAGAAGCAAAACTATTCGCTGAATCAATTAAGAAAGATCATCCTGAATTAATGTTAGCTTATAATTGTTCTCCATCATTTAATTGGAAAAAGAATCTGGATGATGCTACAATAGCTAAGTTCCAAAGAGAACTTGGTGCAATGGGTTATAAATTCCAATTTATAACTCTTGCGGGAATTCACTCAATGTGGCATGGTATGTTTGATTTGACAAAAAATTATGTCAAATCTGGCATGACTGCTTATGTAGAATTACAAGAGAAAGAATTTGCAGATCATGATAAAGGATATACTTTTTCTGCACATCAGCAAGAGGTTGGTACAGGCTACTTTGATGCAGTGAATAATTGTATTGTTGGAGACCCTTCAACGAGCGCGATGGATGGCTCAACAGAAGAAGAACAGTTTTAATTTTTTTGAAATAAAGTACTGAAAAAGTCACATTTTTTTATAAATTATCCTCGTGAATAAAGTTTCAGAATTTTCAGAATTAGTACAACCTACTCATATCAATACTGCAGGTACGCTTTTCGGTGGATATATGCTTTCATGGCTTGACTTGGCTGCTGCTAAAGCAGCATCTGAATTTCTAGAAGAAACCGACGCTTGGGGCTCTGTGACTAGGGCTTTGGATAAAGTAGAATTTAAAGAACCAGTTTACCTTGGTGATTGGGTAAAATGTAAATCAACAATTATCGATGCTGGAAATACGTCAGTCAAAGTTCAAGTTAAAGCATTCGCAGAAAGTAAAGATCACGGAAAAAGACTAGCATGTACAGCTGATATAACATTTGTTGCAGTAATTAAAGATGAGAATGGTAAGCTAGTAAGTTTTAAACATAATCTAAGTTTGTAAGGAAAAAAAATGGCACACATAAAAAAATTAAACTTTTTAAAAAATCATAAAGATTTAGTAGATGAAAATTATGGCATGGTTGCGGTACCAACATTTTCAGATAAAATGGATAAAGATTTAGCAGAACTGTTCAAATCTCAAAATAAAACAGGAAAAGTTGGAGATCTTGTTTTTGAAATCGATAATAATTCAAGAATTGTATATTATGGATTAGGTAATTCATCTGATAAAACAGCAGAAAATTTTAGAAGAGCAGCTGGAGAAGTTGTGGGTTATGCTTTACAGCATAAATACAGCGATATTGCAGTTGAGTGTCCTGTTTCAGACGAAGGTGAATATTTTTGTCAGGCATTTGCAGAAGGTTTAATCCTTTCAAGTTATAGATTTTTAGATTATTTCACTGATGAAAGAGGAGAGTATCATTTGAAGAGCATTACCATGGTTGATGCTTGTAATCAAGATGCAGCAAAAAAAGGTGCAATTATTGCAAGCGCTGTTTGTGATTCAAGAGATCTTGGCAATCATCCTGGAAATGTGACTACTCCAACAAGGTTAGCAAATTTTGCAAAAGAAGTTGGTAAAAAAGGTAATATGAAAGTTACTGTTTTTGATAGAGAAGAATTTACAAAGATGGGCATGGGATCATTTGCCGGAGTAGCTCAAGGCACAAATGAACCTCCAAAGTTTATCATTATGGAATATTTTGGAGGAAAGAAAAGTGAAAAGCCAGTGTTGCTTGTAGGAAAAGGTTTAACTTTTGATACAGGAGGAGTTTCACTAAAACCTGGTTTAAATATGGACCAAATGAAATTTGATATGTGCGGTTCAGCGGTTGTTTTTGGTGTAATGAATGCTATAGCTGAATTGCAACCTAAGATGAACGTTGTAGCTATTGTTCCTTCAACGCATAATATGTTAGGTGGCTCAGCTTATAAACCTGGAGATATTCTAACTGCATACAATGGAAAAACTATTGAAGTTTTAAATACTGATGCAGAAGGTAGACTAATTCTTGCTGATGCTTTGGCATATGCAAGTAAGCATTACGACCCAGAGTATATGCTAGATTTTGCAACATTGACTGGCGCTGTGGTTATTACTCTTGGTCATATAGCCACGGGAATAATGAGCAATAATGAAACGCTAGTAGAGAACATTAAAGTTTCTTCTGATAATACTGGAGAACATGTATGGCAACTACCATTATGGGATGAATATTGTGATCAAGTCAAATCCGAGGTTGCCGATGTAAAGAACCTAGGATCACCAGGGCAAGCAGGAACTATTGCTGGGGGAGCATTCCTTAAAGCATTCGTTGGTAAAGATATCCCATGGGCTCATTTCGACGTTGCAGGAACTTCATATCATGTAGAAAACAGAAGCTATATTCAAAAAAATAGTGCTTCTGGACAAGTGATTAGATTAGTGCTCGATATGCTCGGTGCTTAATGAATAAGCTGAAAGCGATTAATTCAGTTCAGTTTTCAATACAATTGATAACTGCATTGCTACTTTTATACTTTACATTAAAATCAGATACTCCTGATCGTGCTATAATTCCAATTTTATTGCTTTTAGGGTGGTCGCTTGGTTTTTATCAGAGAAGAGTTACTAGAAGAAGAGTTAATAAACTCCGAGGTTCTAAAAATAAAGATGTTTTACATGAAGGTTAATAATGAATGAATTATTCAAAAACGATATTACTTTAGATCAAGAAAATCATAAATATATTCTTAATAGTAGTCCTGAATTTAAATTTTCAAGCGTTACAGAGTTCATCCATTTCTTCTTTGAAAAGTTTGATCAAGAAAAAGTAGCTACCAAGTTGATAAATACTAACCCAAAGTATAGCGGCAAAACGTTAAATGAAGTACTTAAAGAGTGGGGTAAAGGCGCAGAAAGAGGTACAATAGTTCATAATGAATTAGAGATGTATGTAAAAGAAAATATTGATCCAAAACATCAAATGTCAATTACAGGTGTTAGATGGTTAAAAGAGAAACAAAAGAATGAGCACAACTCATTTTTTTCAGAAGTTATAGTCTATTCAAAAGAATTAGGAATAGCAGGAACAATTGACTTACTTGTCTACAATAGTGAACAAAATATGTATCATTTAGTTGATTGGAAAACTAATAAAAGAATTGATAAAAATTCATTTAGGAACAAGAAAGGAATACTTTCCTCATCAAAACATTTAGACGATTGTAATTTTATGCATTATTCTTTACAACTATCATTTTATAGATATATTCTTGAACGTTACTATGGGTTAGAGGTGGGTAGCCAAACTTTATTTCATTTAAAAGAAAATGATACCTATGAAATCTTTAATGTAGAGTACAAAAGCGAAGATCTAATAAATATGCTTCGTGAAAAAGAATTAATCTAAAATAAAATATATTATATCAATAAGAGTATATAGAAATAAATATCCAATTACTTCAATAAGTACACCATTTATTCTGCTAATTTTAACTAATACTTTTTCCCCAGTTTCTGGTCTTTTGTACTTAAAAATGTTTGGTATTAATCTCGGAGTAGATTTAACATAGCTTTTAAATTTTTCTCCGTGAATATCTTGAAGCTTTTTTTCTTCATTAGCAATAGTTGGAACATGAAATAATACAAAAATCAATAGGAGAGCCAAAGGGAGATAAATAGCTTTTAATGCTAAACTAAAACCTATTAACATTATTAAACTGAAAAAGTATAATGGATTTCTTACCATTGAAAAAGGTCCAGCAGTAATAAGATTTTTTGTTTTATTACCTTCAATATATAATGAAGCCCAAATTCTACCAAATGAACCAAAAACAACCAGTACAAAGCCTAAAATACTCATTTGCAAGGACTCAATTGTGGTTATTTCAAGAGTGTAGGCTCTAAAGTCATTATTTGTAACTGAAAGAACAATAAGAAGTAAAATTGAGACTCTTAAAAAATACATCCTATATTTTGCTAAAAATTTCATAATAATTTATTTAATGCTAATTCTCTTTTCTTGAATTAGCTCACATCCTGGGATATCCTCACCATTCTTTAATGATTCTTTTATTTTATCTTTGTTCAATAATTTAGTTTCTTTTACTTGAAAGAATTCGTCAGGTATTTTTTCTTCATCAACAATATGTACTTTTACAGGATTCTTATACATTGCAATAACTATATCATCGCTTTCAATTTTTTCTGTGTTTGTTTTTTCAAAATTAATTCGAAGATAATCTTTTAATCTTGCAATTTTCTTTTCCAAAGAATTTCTACGATGTTTTTGATTGCTTTCTATCTCTTTAATACCTAAAGCCAAATGTTCAAGATTTCGGATATATTTAGCTACGTTAGCTGATTTTGATTTGAATTCACCCTCAATCGATTCTATTTCATTTATTAAATCTGAATCATCATGATCTAATAAGTTGTCTAAAGATTTTTCAAATTCATTTGCGATATCATAGAGAGTTGATTTTGACATGATTTAATATAGAAAAAAAAATAAAAGAAGTTTATAATTCTTTTACTTCTTTAAGTAAATCATTTAGCATGTCTTTTGCATCACCAAAAACCATAATAGAATTGTCATATCCAAATAATTCATTTTGCACTCCAGCAAAACCTGGATTCATACTTCTTTTATTAATAATTACCGTTCTTGATTTGTCTACATTTAAAATAGGCATACCATAAATAGGACTAGATTGATCGTGTCTAGCTGCAGGGTTTACTACATCATTTGCACCAAGAATAAGTGCAACATCACAATCCTCAAATTCTGGATTAATTTCATCTAAATCTTTTAAAACGTCATAAGAGACATTTGCCTCAGCTAGCAAAACATTCATGTGTCCAGGCATTCTTCCAGCTACTGGGTGAATTGCATACAATACTGTTTTACCCATAGCTTCAAGAGATTCGGCTACTTCTCTAGCAACATGTTGTGCTTGAGCAACTGCAAGTCCATATCCTGGAACAATAATAATTTTTTCTGCTGCATCTAAAATCATAGCTGCTTCAGTTGTTGAATAGCTCTTAATATTCATTTCTTTTCCATCTGAGCTTCCGCCTTCAGACTCAGCTCCAACTGCACCAAATATTACATTTGCAAGAGAACGATTCATTCCTTTACACATAATGTTTGTTAAAATCAGTCCTGAAGCTCCAACAAGAGATCCGCTTATGATAAGGGCATTGTTACTAATTAAAAATCCTGTAGCTGCCGCAGCAATTCCAGAATATGAGTTCAGCAGTGAGATAACAACTGGCATATCTGCACCACCAATAGGAATTGTAAGTCCAACACCAAGAATTAATGCAAGAACAATGATAACAAAGAATGCATTTAAATAACCACTGTACATTGATGAATCAAAAAATAAACCAGGTGCAAGTATTAAGGAAACTGAAAGCAGAGCAATCACAGCATTGATAGCTTGTTGACCTTTAAATGTAACAGCTCTTCCTGATATAAATCCTTGAAGTTTTCCGAATGCAACAAAACTACCAGTAAAAGTCAATGATCCAATAAAAACACTTAAGCATACAATGATAAATGGACTATTTGGTGATGATAAAAATTCTGAAGAGGCAACAAAAGCAGATGCTGCTCCACCAAGACCATTGAAAATAGCAACCATTTGAGGCATTTCAGTCATTTGAACTCTTGTTGCAAAGATTGCTCCAATAACTGCTCCGATACCTACTCCGGCAAGTATTAAGGTAAAGTCAAATTCTTTTCCTGGATATGTTAAGGTTGCAATAATAGCAATTAACATTCCTAACGAAGATAATAAGTTTCCGCTTCTAGCAGTTTTCGGATGCGATAATCTTTTAATACCTAAAATAAAGGCTACTGCAGAAATTAAATAAAGGATATTTGTTATTTGAATAGCTTCCATTTTTACTTCTTTTTAAACATTTTTAACATTCTATCTGTAACAAGAAAGCCGCCAACAACATTAATAGTTGCACAAATTAAAGCAGCTAAACCAATATATTTACTTGCATCACCTGCATCTACTAATATCGCTAGAATTGCACCAACAATAGCAATTCCTGAAATAGCATTTGAACCAGACATTAAAGGTGTGTGTAATGTAGGTGGAACTTTGTTAATAATTTCATTCCCAACAAATACTGCAAGAATAAAAATAGTAATCAAGCTAACAATATCAATTTGCATTACATTGACTCCTTCGTTGGTTGATGTCGAACTTCACCATTTTCAATAAATAGCATTCCATCAATTATCTCGTCTTCTTTATCAAGTTTAAATCCTTCTTCTGAATGGCAGTGATCAATGATAGCCTCAATATTTTTTGAGAAAAGTTGGCTAGAGTGATATGCCATTGTGCTTGGTAAGTTTGAATTACCATCTATAAGTACACCATTGTGATTAACTATTTCATTTTCTTGAGTTAATTCACAGTTACCACCATTTTCAGAAGCTAAATCCATAATAACTGAACCAGGCGCCATAGTTTCAACCATGCTTTTTGGTATTAACATCGGTGCAGGTCTATTTGGAATCAATGCAGTTGTAATAACTATATCTGACTTACCCACTCTTTCTTTCATTAATTCTTGCTGTTTAGCTTTGTATTCATCGCTGGTTTCTGATGCATAACCGCCAGATCCAACACCATCATCTGAATCACTTTCAACTTCGATGAATTTTGCACCTAAACTTTCAACTTGTTCTTTTACTTCAGGTCTTACATCAAATGCTTCTACTTGAGATCCCAATCTTTTAGCAGTTGCAATCGCTTGTAATCCAGCAACTCCAGCACCAATTACTAAAGTTCTTGCAGGGGAAATTGTACCAGCAGCAGTCATTAAAAGTGGCATATATTTTCCAATATGATTTGAACCAATCAAAACTGCTTTATAACCTGCAATGTTAGCTTGAGAGCTAAGTACATCCATCTTTTGTGCCAAAGTAGTTCTTGGAAGCAGATTTAAAGAAAATGCAGACACTTTTTTATCTACTAATTTTTTCACACAATCAATTTCTTTGATTGTCTGTAATAAAGAAATAAAGAGTGTTCCTGATTTTAGAAGTGACACCTCCTCGTCTGATGGAGCATTTACTTTGCAAATAATGTCACAATCAAAAACTTCGTTTTTACTTACAATTTTAGCCCCAGCCTCTTTGTAATCATTATCCGAATAGTTCGATAATAATCCTGAATCAGATACCAGAAAAAATTCATATCCTTTTTTAGATAATGCAGAAACAGTAGATGGCACGATGGCCACTCTTTTTTCTCCAGATTTGTGTTCTTTTAAAATTCCAATTTTCATAACAGTAAAATCGACGTAAAATTACGCATTTTAGAACATTCATCAAGAACTTTATTCATATTAAAAAATTTTTTTTATTAAATTAGAAAATGCAATTATATCCTAAAGCAAAAGTCTTCAATTCTTTCAATCTAAAAGTATCTGAATTACATACAATTTTTGTTGAAGAGTCAGGTAATAAAAATGGAAAACCGGTAATTTTTCTACATGGAGGACCTGGAGGTGGAATTAGTTCTACTTATAGACAATATTTTAACCCAGATGAGTGGAGAATAATTATGTTTGACCAAAGAGGTTGCGGTAAAAGCACACCTTTTGCAGAACTTGAAGAGAATACTACATGGGATTTGGTGGCAGACATAGAAAAGATAAGAGGCCATCTTCAAATTGATCAATGGGTAGTCTTTGGGGGAAGTTGGGGAAGCACTTTGTCTTTGGCATACAGTCAAAAACATCCAAATGCGTGCAAAGGTCTAATTTTAAGAGGTATTTTTTTAGTTCGTAAGAAAGAAATTGATTGGTTTTATCAATATGGGGCAAGCAACATCTATCCAGATAAATGGGAATCTTATTTAGCACCAATTCCCGAAAATAAAAGAGATAATTTATTAAGTGCATATTATGAAATTTTAACTGGCGATGATCATAAAAAGAAAATTGAAGCAGCAAAAGCCTGGAGCACATGGGAGGGAAGTTCTGTTAGGCTCATCTTAGATGATGATTTTATATCTGATTTTGGTGATGCAAAATTTGCTGAAGCGTTTGCTAGAATTGAATGCCATTATTTTATGAACAATTGTTGGCTTCCAACTGAAAATTATTTAATCGAGAATGTTGATAAAATAAGACATATTCCAGCAGTAATAGTTCATGGAAGATATGATATAATTTGTCCTGTTGTCCAAGCTTGGGATTTACATAAAGCATGGCCGGAAGCAGATTTACATATTATTCCTGATGCAGGACATTCAATTTATGAAGAAGGTATTAAAAATAAACTACTTGAATACACTGACAAATTTCTTAAGCTTTAGTTTATAAGAAATTCGCAATTATTGCTATTAATGCTCCAGCTGAAAAAGATGTTGAGTTTGTAATATCTATAGCAGAAACAATCAAGCCAGCAATGACTATCAATTTACTATTAGCATTTCTTGGTTGCTCTTTTTCATAGATAATATCTTTTTCTTTTGGAGTTTTTTCTTCTGTTTGAACAATATCAATTTCATCTTCCACAGAAATACTATTTTTGGCAACTAATTGACTGTTTCTCAGGAAAAATTGTAAAGTTTTTCTGTTCGGAGTATTTATTTCAAAAGATTCAATCTCTGAAAATAATTGAACAGCAATTTGAGTAGATTCATCGCTATTTGAAACTTCAATATTTTTTAAAGAATCATTTTTGTAATTAGCTAAAGATAAGCTATCTGCATTAGCATCATATATCGTCATGTAGAACCATTCTGAAGAATACCAAGCAGTAACATTTTCAAGATTTACTTTCTTGTTTGAATCAAGCTGGATAACTGTACCGTTATTTTTTGATTCAATTTGCAAATTTTTAATTCTTAAATCTTGAGATAGAATAATAGAACTGGAAGCTAAAAATAAAATAGTTACTAATAGATTATTTCTCATCCATTGAATATATTATTTGTTTAGATTCATATGAAACAATTTTATCGATGAAAAGTTCACAAATTAGAGAATCATTTATCAGCTTTTTTGAAAGCAAAAGTCATGCTCGTGTACCAAGTGCACCGGTTCTTCCAATTGGAGATAAGTCCTTGCTATTTACAAATGCTGGAATGAATCAGTTCAAAGCAATTTTCTTGAATACAGAAGAACCTAAAGATTTGCGAGTAGCAAATAGTCAAAAATGCATTAGAGTTAGCGGAAAGCATAATGATTTGGAAGAAGTTGGAAGAGACGGATTCCACCATACTTTTTTTGAAATGCTTGGAAATTGGTCATTCGGTGATTATTACAAAAAAGAAGCAATTGAATGGTCATGGGAATTGTTTACAAAAGTTTGGAAACTAGATAAATCCAGATTATGGGTTACTGTTTATGAAGAAGACGACGAAGCTTTCGATTTATGGAAAAATCAAACAGATATAGATCCAAATCGAATAATTCGTTCTGGTGCAAAGGATAATTTTTGGGAAATGGCTGAAACTGGACCATGTGGTCCATGTTCTGAAATTCATTACTATGTTGGAAATAATCCAGGAGATCAACAAGCTGAACTGGTTAATAATTCTTCAGAGTATTGGGAATTATGGAATCTTGTATTTATTCAATTTAATCGCCTCAAAGATGGAACTATGGAGGATTTGCCAAAAAAACATGTAGACACTGGTGCAGGACTTGAAAGAATTTGTTCAGTATTGCAAAACAAAGATTCAAATTATAAAACTGATTTGTTTTCAAAAACGATTGAAGATTTAGAAAATTTTTCTAACACAAAATATCAAGATTTTGAGGTTTCATATAATGTTATTTGTGATCATATAAGAATGCTGTCATTTGCAATTGCTGATGGAGTTGTTCCATCAAATGATGGTAGAGGTTATGTTGTGAGAAGAGTTTTGAGAAGAGGTTCAAAATTTGCTATGAATTTAGAAATTAAAGAACCGATTCTATACAAATTGGTTGATTCGGTGGTTTCGACTATGTCTTCACATTATCCAGAGCTAAAAGAAAAACAAGAATATATTGAGCAAACTATTCTTTCAGAAGAACAGTCATTCTTGCGAACACTTGAAAATGGAGTTATTCAATTTGAAAAAATTGTAAGCAGTACATCTGGATCAGAAATACATGGGAAAGATGCATTTAAGCTATATGATACTTATGGATTTCCACTTGATTTAACTCAGCTTATGGCTGAAGAAAGAAAGATGACTGTTGATATAGATGGTTTTGATGTTGAAATGAAAAATCAAAAAGAGTTAGCTAAATCTGGTCAAAAATTTGAAATGGATAATCTTGATTTAAAATGGAACTTAGAAACTAAAAGCAGCCATTCGATTTTTGTTGGTTATGAAAATGAAAGTATTTCTTCGAAAATTATAAATCACGCTGAAAGCGGAGACGACATAATAATCATTCTAGAAAATACACCTTTTTATTCCGAGTCTGGAGGTCAAATTGGCGATACAGGTATAATAAGGAATGATGACTTTTCAGCTAGAGTCAATGATACCCAAAAAAATGGAGATTATGTTTTACATATATGTACACTAACAAATGGCAATATTGGTGACAATCTTTCTGTAGATTGCATGATAGACGTTGATAGAAGAAATAATATTAAAGTGAATCATACAGCAACCCACTTACTTCATCAATCGTTAAAAGATGTTCTAGGTAGCCATGTAAATCAGGCAGGATCTTTAGTTCATCCAGAATATTTAAGGTTTGATATTACCCATCCAAATAAAATTTCTTCAAAGGAATTAGAATCTATTGAGTTAATTGTAAACCAGAAAATAGATGAAGATATCACAGTTGAAACAAGTAGTAAAAGTTTGGAAGAGGCTAAAAAAGAGGGCGCTACTGCATTGTTTGGTGAAAAGTATGGAGACCAAGTTAGGGTAGTTACAATGGGCGAGTTTTCTAAAGAATTATGTGGAGGAACCCATGTTTCAAGTACAGGTAAAATTAATAAATTTAAAATTAAGCATGATAAAGCAATCTCATCTGGAATTCGAAGAATAAACGCTATCACTCATAATCAAGTTGATTTGTATTTAAAGGAAAAATCAGAAGAACTAGGATTACAAAAAGAAGCAGAGCAGAAGAAAGCAGAAGAAAAGCAAAGTCAATCCATTTTACTTGATAGTGTAAATGTTGATTTAATAGTAAGTAAACCAATAAAGGAAATTAATGGAACTGATTTATTTTTTAGCAAAGTTGAGCTAGGAATCGCTTCAGATTTAAAAAGCTTGAATAAAAAAATTAAAAATAAGATAGACTCAGGAATAATATTTTTATTTACTGAAATTGAAAATAAAACAACAATATCTGTTGGCATCTCCGATGACTTAATTGCTAAAAATTTAAAAGCTGGAGATTTGGTAAAATCTATTGCATTAGAACTTCAAGGCGGAGGCGGAGGTAGAGAGGATTTTGCTATGGCTGGAATACCTCATACGAATGCAGATGATTTAAAAGCAGTTGTTGAAAAAATAATTTTAAGTATTTTGGAGGAAATATAATGCAATTTCAAAAATTAAATAATTCATTCATCGTTTATGTTGAGAAGGGTGAAAAAGTTATGGAAACATTAACCAACTTTTGTATTGAAAATAATATTCATTCAGGACAATTAGCAGGTATTGGAGCAGTCAAAAATATTGATATTGGAGCATACGATATTAATACAAAAGATTATATTCATAGAAAATTTGATGAAATATTAGAGTTATTATCATTTCAAGGAAATGTAGCATTGAAAGATGGTAAACCATTCTTACATGCTCACATCACCCTAGGAACCCATGATATGGAGGTTTTTGAGGAGTAATTATGTCAAAATTTAAATCACCAAATCCTGTTGGGCCATACTCAATGTTTAGAAAATTACCTTCTGGAGGTTGGATAACGTCAGGACAGATCCCCATCGACCCTGAAAATGGTACTTTGAACAATAATAGTGTCGAAGAAGAGGTTGTACAAGTTTTTGATAATCTTGAAGCTGTTTTATCTGATAATGGTAAATCTTTAAATGATGTTAGAAAATTTTTAGTTTTTTTAACAGATTTGTCAATTACTCCATTGGTTAATGCTGAAATTGAAAAAAGGCTAAATGAACCATTTCCTGCTAGATCAACCATTCAAGTTGCAGGTTTACCCATGGGAGCAAACGTTGAAGTAGAATGCTTAGGGTAATAAAAAATATTTTCATAGGGATAATTCTAATTTCTCTATGTTTTTCTCAGCAGAAGATTGATTTTAGAACTGCAGAAGAACAAGCAAAAGATCCTAATGTAGCATTAAAAAAGTCGTTGATTTTTCCAGGCGTAGGGCAGTTATACAATGACCAAAAAATCAAAGGATATACTTTAATTGCTGCTGAACTTTTTTCTTTATATAGTTTTAACGAAAATAGAAAAAAATACAAAGACTACAATGAGAGTTATGACAAATCTCAAGATTATTATTTAAGAGAGAGAAATCGTTTTGCTTGGATAGCAATTGGATTGTATTTTTATGGAATTCTAGATTCTGTTGTTGAGGCACATCTAGATGATTTTGATAAAATAGTTAAAGAAAATGATCCACAATCAGAGACAGGAGATATTGATGGAAAATAATAGAGAGCAATGGAGTTCAAAAGCTAGTTTCATTTTAGCAGCTGCAGGATCAGCTGTTGGTCTTGGAAATATTTGGAAATTTCCATATATAGCTGGAGAAAATGGGGGAGCTGCGTTCCTATTTATTTATTTAATTTGCATTGTTTTAATTGGTTTACCAATTCTTAACATTGAAATACTGTTAGGTAGAACTACTAAAAAAAATCCTGTAGGAGCATTTAAAACGCTTACAAATAATCCTTTTTGGAAATATGTAGGAGCGTTGGGTGTCTTAGCAAGTTTTACCATTTTATCATTTTATAGTGTTGTTGGTGGATGGTCTTTGGCTTATACATATGAAGCGTTAGTAGGGACTTTTAATACTCCAGCATTTGCAAATCCTTCAACTGCAGGAGATTTCTTTAATTTAAGAAATAGTAGTCCTTTATGGGTGTTAGGATACCATACTTTATTTTTATCTATTGTTGTCTTTATTCTTTTATCAGGAGTAAGGGCAGGTCTTGAAAAAGCAAGTAAGTTTCTTATGCCAATATTGTTATTTATTTTGATGATATTGGTTGTCCAAGGATTAATTCTTCCAGATGCAAATAAAGGTGTGTCATTCTTATTTCAGCCAGATTGGTCCAAGATTAATGGCCAGACATTCCTCCTAGCTTTAGGACATGCTTTTTTTACTTTGAGTTTAGGTATGGGAGCAATGATGACATACGGAAGTTATTTATCTGACAAAGACGATATTGTTAATGCATCTTATTTAGTTGCATTTTTAGATACTGTCATTGCTATTTTAGCAGGTGTAGCAATATTCACTGTAGTATTTTCATCAGGTTATGATCCTACAGCTGGACCAGGTCTAGTGTTTCATGTACTACCACCATTATTATCAAACTTAGTTGGAGGGTATATATTTGCATTCTTATTCTTTTTATTGCTCTCTATCGCTGCAGTTACATCTGGAATTTCAATATTAGAGGTAAGCGTTGCTTATTTAGTTGATGAGAGGAAAATGTCTAGAAAGAAAGCAGTATTAATTATGGCTGGATTAGTATATTTGGCAGCTATTCCATGCGCATTGTCATTCAATGTTCTTTCTGACTATACTTTTAACTTTCAAGATAAAGCCTTTACATTTTTTGATATTGCTGATTATTTAGCATCAAATCTTCTATTACCTTTTGGAGGATTTTTCTTAGCAGTTTTTGCTGGATATGTATGGGGCATTGATGAGGTTATCAGAAATTTATTAATTGGTGAATCAAATTCAATATATTTTGGTAATGGAATTGTGAAATCAAAAGGATTTAAGTCTGCATTCAGTTTCACTGTAAGATATATTTGTCCAGTACTTATTTTCCTAGTTTTCCTATACTCAATTGGATGGATATAAATTAAATGATAAGAAGACTTTTTCCAGAAGATTCAAATCAGTTTAATTTTCTGCAAAACATTTTTAAATCTTTTGATAAAGAATTTATCGACAGATTAGAAATGTTTTTTCCAATGTGGTGTGTCTTATCTTTTAAACATTATTTAATTAAGTCATATGATATTTATGTTATTTTCAATCCTGTTAATATTGAAAATAATGAAAAATATGTTTTTTCAATGAGTAGCTATGATTGGTTTGGTGTAATTAGTATCATATTACATACCCTTTTTCTTTTATACTTAATGAAAAAATTTGATAGTTTTGGTCCATTTAGAACAGTTAAAACTGATTTCCAAACAAATTTTTTACTTTTTGTTTCACTTTTTAGTTTGATAAATATTTTTATCCATGGAAAGTTGATGACAGGGTTATTTTTATTGAATGTTGTTCTTTACTTAATATATAGATCAAATAGTTATTTCAGTATTTATTTAGGATTATTTTTAAGCAGTTTAACTTTATTTTTATCTCTACGTTTTAATGAGCCAGTACTAGCTACTAGCGCAGCCATATTTTTACCTTTTCTAGTTTCTTCTTTATTATTTAAATCAAGGAACCAAATTATTTATGCTCAAAAATATCTCCCCTTAATTATCTTTATTTTTATTTCTTCTAAAGAATTATGGTTTGGATTTATTGGGCTTTCATATTTTCTCTTTTTTAATATGTATTACTATTTTTCCTCAAAAAGAAAGTATGATTTTCTAAGGTTTGATCAGGCTTAATAATATCCTGGTTTTTTTTATCTTTTTTGTTAAATTGTCCAATGTTGACCTTAGTCAAAACTTTTTGTTCTAAAAAGTTGGTTACACAAGCCATTCCACTAATTACGCCCGGAGATATTTATGTCAAATAACGTTGAAAAGAAATTAACATTTGATGAT
>LUMP01000140.1_pt1 | contig 37141 bp, 43 predicted proteins | sample 729641 | NCBI WGS metagenome assembly LUMP01 (sample SAMN03860260, study PRJNA289734) | marine metagenome | biome: seawater column; feature: ocean; material: water; isolation source: Red Sea water column Station 12 - depth 47m | place: Saudi Arabia: Red Sea | collected 2011-10-15 | depth 47 m | reverse complement strand
TCAATTTGTGCAACAATATCATATAGTCCGAGTGTTCCATGAACTTCTTTAATTCCTACTATTTTTTGTAATGATTGAATTACCTCTACTTCTTCTCCTAAATGACAATTCATCAAAATGTAAGCTTTTGCCATTATGAATAATCTCCTGCTGTAACTGTTTCAATCATCCAAATGTTTATGCATTTTTAGCATAAAAGTTTTCATAAGTAATTTTTTGAATAATTTTACAGATTCATTTAATAATATTCTTCATGAATGTAGCACCATTTCCAAATATCTTCTGGAATGGCTTTCATGACTGGATGGCCTGTATCTTTGAAGTGTTTTGTTGCATGTTTTCCAATTGATGAATCACAACATCCGACATGTCCACATGTAAGACACATTCTAAGTGCAACTGTTGGAAGATGTTCTTTTTCACATTCTTCACATTTTATTGTATTTGGAGAAATGTTTTCTTTTTTTTGTAAGAAATGCTCGCATTCTTTTTGCATTTTCTAATATTTTTTTAGAGTCTCTTTGTATCTCTTAATTGATTCAATTATCACTGCTTTAGCTTCTTTTGCTGATTTCCATCCAATTATCTCTACTTTTTTTCCTTCTAACTCTTTGTAAACTTGGAAGAAGTGAGCAATTTCTGAACGATGATGATCCTCTATATTTTGAATATCTGTTGTGTGTAGATATCTAGGATCATTTGTTGAAACACAAATAATTTTGTCATCTGGTTCTCCGTCATCTTTCATTTGTAGTAATCCAATTGGTCTTGATTCAATCAATATTCCTGGGAATGTTGGATTTGTTACAAGAACTAATGCATCTAATGGATCTCCATCTTCTGATAATGTTTGTGGGATTAATCCATAATCTCCTGGATAGTGAAATGGAGAAAACAACACTCTATCTAATTTTATTAAATTATTTTTCTTATCATATTCATACTTGTTCATAGATCCTTTTGGAATTTCTACTATGGCATTAATTATCTCTGGAACATCAGATCCTGTTTCAATATCGTGCCAAAAATTTTTACTCATTTTACAGCTGTTCTGATAAATACTTAGTATATGAAACTATGGAATTAATTTTTAGGCTATGAGATTGGTGTTTGGAATGACTTTGAATATTTTAACAGTATATTGGCCCTCAAATATGTCTGTAAATTGTCCAGTTTGATGATCTAGGTTTCTAACTCTGAATTTGTATTCATATGAGCCATCTCCTTTAGTATCAATTTGTGCTACATGTACTGCTTCATCTCCTTTGTAGAATTGAATAATTACTGGATATCTTTCAGCAACATCTGATGCTGCTCCATAAACTGTACCCCATGGTAAGGTGTTATTTTCAGGAACAGTTAATGTTGTAATTGTTGTTTCAAGACTTACTTTTTCATTAATTGGTGTAACACTAACTTGATTTATTTCTGCAGATGCTGTATTTGGAACAGCCATTATCCCTAACATCGCAATAATTGATGTCATTGCAATTAAACCAATTTTTTTATTCATAACAAAAACTGTAATTTCAAAGTTCTTTAAATAATTTATTATTAATTTCTACTAGATTAATCTGTTATTTGTTAACTCTTTAAACATCTCTGAATAGGCTGTTCCTTGAATAAAGTGATCCGTCATCCATTCTTCTTTTTGATTACTTCGTTTTGTTTTGTAATCAATTATTGATAATTCTCCATCATAACTTGCAATACAATCTGATGTTCCTGCAAGTTTCATTTTGTTACTGTATAATCTTAATTCAGTTCCATGAACATCATTAATTTTTTGTAAAAATGGTATAAGGTTGTTAAAATGTGCCACTGAAAGCAATCTTACTTCATCTGTTTGTTTTACTTCATTAATGTGATTTTCAATTAATTTGTGAGTTTCTGTGCCTATAATTGCTGCTTCTTGTGTAATGTAATCTGCTGCAATTTCTTGTTCTTTCCAATTTTCTAAACCTTCTTTTTTTTCTAATGACATTGTTTGATGTAGGATTGTTGTTATTGATGGATAGATTTCACCAGATGGTGTTTGATAATAATGACCATCATCTCTTTCAATTAATTCTGCTTGTTTAAAATTAATTGGGATATGATTGTAAAATGACACTTTTTTTTAATATTAAATTATGACATATAGTTATTTTGAATTTACTTTTTTAGAAATTTTACAAAAATTAATTTTAATTAATGGACCGGATGGGATTTGAACCCACGACCTTTGCGGGAATTTCTTCCTTACGCAGTGTGAGTGCGTCATCCAAACCAAACTAGACGACCAGTCCAAATAATTTATCAACATACATGGTTTTCTATCTTTACATTGATGATATTTTGTAATTACCTAACCTTTTTGTATGAAAAATGAAAATATTTTTTATAACTTTAAAAGAATTTGATACTTTAATTGACAGAATGACTTTGGCGCTAGATTCAGCAAATAACTTAGGTCAATTTACAACGTCTGTAAGAATATTGTTTCAAATGAATGAAGAATTACCTGATGATCTACAATTATCTTTTGAAGAAATCGACGATCCAAATGAAGCAAAATCCTTTGTTAAAACCCATGAATCTGCTTTAAAATATGCAATACGAGAATATCGTGAAAGATTGATGTTATCTTAATTCTATTTCTTAACGCCGAGATTTCTATTCTTTAATCTCAAATATGGATTTCTACATTTTCTACATCTTGTTGCCCCTACATCATTTCTGCACCCACATTTGAAGCAAATTCTCATTACTAATCGTGCTTGTTGTGCAATTCTTTTCTTTTCAGGGTCTGTAATTGGCATTTAATTTTCTCCTCAATCTCTTCCTTTTATTCTAATCTATTTTTCCATTTTTCCTGCTAATAAGACTGGTACTTCTGCTGGTCTTTTTGCTACTGGAATGTTTGCTTTGTTAAACATTGAAACTTTAGATTCTGCTGAACCGTATGTTCCCATTACAATTGCTCCTGCATGACCCATTCTCTTTTCTTTTGGAGCTGCTCTTCCTGCAATATATGCAACAGCTGGTTTGTTAAATCCTGAATCAATAATTTTTTGGGCTAACATTTCTTCAGAATCTCCTCCAATTTCTCCTACAATTACTAATCCTTCTAAATCAGAGATATCTTTAACCATGTCAAATGCATCAATTAATCTTGTACCGTTTACTGGATCTCCTCCAATTCCAATTGTAATTGATTGTCCAAATCCTGCATTAGTTAATGCATCAGAAATTTCATAAAGTAAAGTTCCACTTTTTGATAATACTGCAATTTTACCTGCTTTGAAAGGCATTGGTGGCATAATTCCTATTTTGATTAATTCTGGAATCATTAATCCTGGTGTGTTTGGTCCGATGATTACTGCATCTTTTTGTTTTGCTAACTCTAATGCTTCCATTGTGTCTCTAACTGGAACATGTTCTGGAATTGCAACTAGTAACTTAATTCCTGAATTTAATGCATCTTTTGCTGCTTGCAAAAAGAATTTTGCTGGAACAAAAATAATTGAAACTTTTGCATTTGTTGCATCTACTGCTTCTTGCATTGTATTGTATACTGGAATTGTTTCTTCAAATTTTTGTCCACCTTTACCTGGAGTAACTCCTGCAACTACATTGGTTCCATATGCAATCATTTGTTTTGCATGTAGTGAACCATATGCTCCTGTAATTCCTTGAACTATTACTCCTTTATTTTCATAATCTGAATCTTCAGGCTTACCTTTCAATAATCCAAAAATATCTGTCATTTTTTTACTCCCATAACTGCTGCATTAATTGCTTCTTCTACAGAATCAAAAATGTTGGTTCTTGAACCCTCTAACATTTCTTTAGCTTTTTCTGATTCTGTTCCTTTTAATCTTGAAAATACTGGAATGTCAATTAAATTATTTTCATAAGCCTTAAGGAATGCTTCTGCTACAACTGTAGTTTTTACAATTCCTCCATACAAATTAACTAGAATTCCTTTTACTCTGTCTAATTTACTAATCAAAGTTAATGCCTCATAAACGGATTCTGTAGTTGCACCACCACCAACGTCTAAGAAACATGCTGGTTTTCCGCCATTGTCTGATAACATGTCTAATGTAGACATAACCAGTCCTGCACCATTTCCAACTACTGCAATGTCTCCATCTAACTCAACTAATGAAAATCCACTTTTTTCAGCTTGTTCTTCAATTTCTGATTTTTCTTGATATTTTTGTAATTCATCATGTCTGAAATTTGCATTATCATCTGTTACAAATTTTCCATCAAGTGCTGTGACTGAATCATCTTGCATTATTGCAAGTGGATTAATTTCTACTAATTCAGCTTCTTTTTCAATTGTTAATTTTGATAATTTTTTCAATGTATCTGCTACTCCATCTGCTATACTTCCTTCTAATCCCATTTCTTTTGCAACTTCATCTGCAACTTCATCTGAAACTTCTCCTAATCCTATTTCTTTAATAATTTGATTTTTAACTGATTCAATTTCTACTCCTCCTTCAGCTGATGCAATGATTGTATAGCATCTTTTTGAACGGTTTAGGAAAATGGATAAGTACAATTCTTTTTTAATATCTGCCATTTTTTCTAATAGAATGGCTCTTGCTTTTTCACCTTTAATTTCTAAATCCATAACTTGTGGATATTTTAATTCAAATTCGTCATCATTTTGACACTTTTGAATACCTCCTGCTTTACCTCTACCTCCAACAGGAACTTGAATCTTAATTACAAATGGATATCCTAATTCTTTTGCATGTTTTCTACCTTCTTCTATGTTAGTTGATGAAATACTGTCTAACAACTTAATTCCATATTCTCTGAAAAGCTCTTTTGCTTGATATTCTAATAGTTGCATGCAAGAGTGATGGATTTTACGGTCTTTATATACTTATGAGGCTATTTTAATTGCTCTTGAAGAAAATCAATCATTTCTAAAAAGCGATCTTTACTTTTTCTTAACAATTCTTGTGGATATTCTTCAATTCTAAAAACAAATTGTTGATGAAAGCTTGGGACAAGAATCCCTCCTGATGTAACCATTTGTTCAATTACGTATCCTTTGGTAAGACTACATACAATCTCTTCATATGATTCATCTTCTTCATCAAGAGTTTGTCTGTACAAAATAATTGGTTTGTTTGTTTTTGCAACAATATCTGATCCCTTTTTTAACAAATCTGATAGTTGTTGAATTTGCCAAGCATCCAAACTAATCTGTTTTACCATAATAATACTAAGTGATTTTTCTATATAACCGTGATAAAACAAATCATCTTAACTATTTGTCTTCAATGAAATCACAAATTTTCAATAAAGAAAGAAAATGATTTGGCAATTATGCCATATCTAATGCTCTAGAATGCTTTCTTGTATGAGGTCTTTCTCCTGCATACTTTCTTCTCATGTGTCCAGATGGTCTTCCATAGATTAATTCTAAGAACCATGATTCATGTTCTATTTCTTCAGCAAGAATATCTTTTGCAATATCATATGTGGCAGGATCTTTGCCTAATGTCATTTTGCAAATTTTATCCCAATTGACTATGGCGCCTTGTTCTGCTTTGAGGCATTTTTCTAGAATTGCTTTATGATCTGTTGGATTTGGTGGAAGTTGTAAAAATTCACAACCTGAAATTTTGATAAATTCAGTTGCATCATTTGGTAGAGAACCTCCTAATTGGTAAATTCTCTCAATACATGCTTCAAAGTGACTAAGATCTTCTAATCTTGCATCTTCAATAATTCCTTTGAGGCCTTCTCCTTCCATGCCTGTACAATGTGCTCTGAGATTGGTAAAGTAATAGTATGCTGTAAATTCAACAGCAGCATTTTTGATTAATTCCTTTACTAATTCATCTACATCCAAGCCGTTTTGTTTTAAAACGTTAATTCCAACAACATTTGGTTTTGAATCAGACATTTCTTTGAGTAAGTAATGGTTCACATAAAAATATTACATAAAATCTCATTCTACAGATATTCTGATTTTTTGACCATCAATATCATCTTGTTTGTATTCCTTACAGGATTCTTCAAAATTTACTTTTTTCACTCTTACTAAAAATGCCAATTCTTCACTTTTTTCTTTAATCATTTCTAATGATTCTTCATCTAATTCTAAAATTGATGCTATCTCTAAAACATCTGTTGGATTATACCCTCGTTCTTTTCTGAGTGTTTGTAACCTTCTTGCAACATCTTTTACCAATCCTTTTGCCATCATTTCTTTATTTCTGGATGTAGAGATGAATACTATCAATCCATCTCGATTTGCAACTGCAAAATTTTCATTTGCATCATAATCTACAATGAAATCTTCCTTATCTAGAGAGATTATTTCTTCTTCTATCTTAAAATCAAACTTGTTATCTTTTTGTAATGCTAAAATAATTTCATCTGTGTTTGTTTCAGAGAATTTGTTTACTAATTTTCCCATATGTTGTTTAGCTTTAGGTCCAATCTTTTTTCTTTCTAATTCTAATGTAGCTTTTACTGGTAACCCTAATTCTTTTAATTTTAAAAATTGTTCTAAACCTTCTTCATTTTCAATTTCTATTATGTTGAATTTTTCTACATTTAATTGTGATTTTAATAAATCTGATAATGATTCTAATTTTGATTTTTGATTTTTCATAACACAAATTTGTGCTTCATTTAGTGGCCACCTTCTTTTTAATTTCCCTTTCATTCTAGCTGCTGATGAAATTGATACTACGTCTTTCATAATGTCAAATGATTCTTCAATTTCTTCATTAACCAATGATTCTTGATACTCTGGCCATTTGTCAAGCAGGATACTTTGTTTGTCTTTGAATACTGCTTGGTAAAGATATTCACTTGTAAATGGACAAAATGGATGGATCAAAATATCTAATATTTTAAGAACTTCGTGTAAAACTGCATAAATTGATAGGCGTCTGTCTTTTCTCTCTTCAGATTCATCCCATAATTCTCCTCTTGTAATAGGAATGTAAATTTGACTTAGGTTATTGATAATAAAGTCATCAATTGCTTTTGCTCCTTCGTGAAATTTACATGTCTCATTTTTTTCAGTAACCTTAAGAATTAATTTTTGAAGTTTAGATAGTAACCAAATATCTGGTGATGTTAAAGTGCCGTTGCTTTTTGCCCATTCAATTGAATTTGAATTATCAAAATTATCGTATTGACTATTTTGTTTAAAGTATAGGTGTAGATTGAATAATGTGTTGATTACTTGATATGGTCTAGACATCAATTCATCTGTACTGAAACTAAGTGGTTCAATTGGACTTGCTTTCCACATAAAGTAAAATCTTATCAAATCCACTGGGTATTTTTCTAATAGTTCTTCCCCTTCTAACACATTTCCTTTACTCTTACTCATTTTTCCACCTTTTTCATCAAGAACATGTCCTTGAAACAAAAATGATTTGTAAGGTGGGGTTGCACTATTGTTTAGAATTACATTTTCAATTAGTAATGTATAAGCCCATCCTCTAGTTTGATCAATACCTTCTGTAAAAAATGGTGCTGGAATTTCATTTTGATATTCTTCGTTTGTCAATGATGAAAAAGGTGCAGAACCACTGTTGTGCCATGTATCTAAAACATATTCTTCTCTTTTTGTTTTTACACTATTACATTTTTTACATTTAATTGTAATATTGTCGATCCACGGTCTATGTAATTCAAAATTTGGCCCATCTGGTAATTTGTCTGCTGATTCAACGATTTCTTTTCTAGAAAAAAACCAATTTTTTTCACCACATTCTTCACAACTCCATACAGGTAATGGACACCCCCATATTCTTTCTCGTGAAATACACCACGGGTGTCTTTCTTTAATAATTCCTAAAAATCTATTTTTTGGTTGTTCAAAAAAGTATTCTACACTTTCTGCTGCATCAATTGCCTTGTTATCTAGTCTATCTAATTTGTAAAACCATCCTTTTCTTGCTAACCAAACAATGGGATGGTGGGATCTCCAACAGAGTGGATATTTGTGCTTAATTTTTCCAATTCTTACTAATGCGTTGCATTCTTTTAGATCTTCAACTATTGGTCTATCTGCATCTCTGACAAACATTCCTTCATATTTTCCTGCTTGATTTGTGAATTTTACCTCATCATTGATTGGACTAAAAATTTTCACTTGTCTTTTATTAGCAATTTTGATATCTTCTTCACCATTTGCCGGTGACAAGTGCACTAACCCACTTCCAGTACTTGCATCTACAAATGATTCTGATACTGCAATATGGTAATTATCTAATTTTGAATATTCATTTAATTCTGGAATTAAATCTAATAATGGATGGATGTATTTTTTTCCCTCAAATTCAGAACCTTTGACTGTTTTTTGAATTTCATATTTTTCAATCTTAACTTCTAACATGAATTCTTCTAATCTTGTTTTTCCTACTACCCATGTTTCATTTTCAACTTTAACGTAAACATAATCTTCCTCTGGATTTAGTCCTACCATTGCATCTGTAACTAATGTAAATGGCATTGTAGTCCATACAATCAAAAATGCATCTTCATTGACTAATTTTACTTTGTAGTAAAGTGATGGATCTTTTACTTCCTCGTATCCTTGATTAACTTCTGCATGACTTAATGATGTTTGACAACTAGGACAATATGCAATTACGGTAAAATCTTCTTCCAAAATTTTATTTTCATATGCGTTTTTGAGAACCTGCCATTCTCTTTCAATGAATTCATCTTTGAATGTCCAATATGCTTTTTCATGATTAAATGACATTCCAAGTGAATCATCAACTTTAACCCATGTTTTGTTGAATTTTTCTACAACTTTTTTACATTCTGAAACAATTCTTTCAACTCCAAATTCTTTGATTGCTTCAGTTTTACCTCCGGTAACTCCTAATTCTTTTTCAACTTGTAATTCGACGGGAAGTCCTTGTGTGTCCCATCCTCCATTAAACTCAATTTTTTTTCCTTGTAAAGTGTTAAACCTATACCATAAATCTTTGATGACTCTGCCTCTCAAATGTCCAGCATGTGGAATTCCATTCATTGTAGGTGGACCTTCAATGAATCTGATTTTTTCAGGTTTATCTGAATCAAAAATCAGTTTTTCAACATCTATGGATTTTGTATATTCTTTAATTTCTGATTCTATTGCCTTTGCATCAAATTTTGAATTTAATTCCATCTGGATTTTGATATGTTTGTGGCATTATAAAGATAAACAGATTCTATGAGAATTGGATTATATTGTTGGGCAATTGATTATTTTCATTGGTAAATATTCTAGTAGTTGGTTCTGGTGGTCGAGAACATGCATTATCTTGGAAATTATCTCAAAGCAATAAAGTAGAAACTGTTTACACTGCTCCTGGAAACGGTGGCACTGAGAATAACATTTCAATAGATGTAACTGATTTGGATGGATTAGCTGAATTTGCCCAAAAAAATAATTGTTTTACTGTAGTTGGCCCAGAAGATCCTCTCGCTTCTGGAATTGTAGATAAATTCAATAAATTAAATCTCAAAGTTTTTGGTCCTTCTCAAGCAGCTGCACAACTTGAATCAAGCAAGATTTGGGCAAAAAATTTCATGAAGCGAAATGATATCCCTACTGCACAATTTCAAATATTTGACAATGCTCAAAAAGCTATTGAATATGTAAAATCCATTGATTTCAATGTTGTAGTCAAAGCTGATGGATTGGCTGCAGGAAAGGGTGTAATTGTTTGCAATAGTGTTGATGATGCTATTTCTGCAATTGAAACAATTTTAGTAAAAAAAACATTTGGTGATGCTGGTAATAAAATAATTGTTGAAGAAAGAATTGATGGAATTGAAGCCTCATACATTGCTCTATCTGATGGAAATGTAGCACTTCCAATGGCATCAAGTCAAGATCATAAGCGTGTATTTGATGATGATAAAGGTCCCAATACTGGTGGAATGGGTGCTTATTCTCCAACTCCAATAGTGACTGATGTTTTAGCAAAAACCATTCAAAAAGAAGTTATTGAAAAAACAATCCATGCAATGAAAAATGAAGGAATTTCTTTTAAGGGATTTTTGTATGCCGGAATAATGATCAAGGATAACAAACCCTATGTTTTAGAATATAATGTCCGTATGGGTGATCCTGAATGTCAACCAATTACCATGAGAATGGATTTTGATTTGTATGATTATTTTACTGCAAGTGTTGATGGAACATTGTCTTCACTGCCTCCACTTTCTTGGAAAGATCAATATGCAGTATGTGTAGTTTTAGCATCAGATGGATATCCTGGGTCTTATCCAAAAAATGAGGAAATAACTGGATTTGATTCTATTTCTAATGGAACAAATGTTTTTCATGCTGGAACAAAAAAATCTGATGGAAAAGTTTTGTCAAATGGTGGACGTGTTTTAGGAGTCACTTCCTTAGGAGATACTTTAGATTCTGCAATTAATAATGCATATTCTGAAATCAAAAAAATCAATTGGCCTAACAAAATTTATCGAACTGATATTGGAAAAAAAGGATTATCTTATTTTTGAGTTTGAAACATTCTATCTTCAGTAATTATCCAGTCCATGTTTATGTCGTGTTCTGATTTTGGAATATTTTTAATAATTTGTTTTTCTAAAACTAGAGAAATTGTTATGATGTTTTTGTTTTCTAAAAATTTATCATAAAATCCGTGACCATACCCTAACCTAACTCCTGATGGTGAAATTCCAACTGTTGGAACTACCATGATATCTAATTCATTATTTACAGGACAATCATCCTTAGGCTCCATTATGTCGAATTTACCCATTTCTAGGCTCCCAAAATCTTCGATTTTTCTAAATTCCATATTTTCTCCTATCACTTTTGGTAAAAATACTTCTTTTCCCTTACTGATTAATTCTTGAATTATGTCTTGAGTAAGAATCTCGCTTCCAATTGGATAATAGAGTCCTATTTTTTTAGCATCTTTGAATGCATATACTTTGTTGATTCTTTTTTGCATTTTTTTACTTGCAATTTTTAATAAATCAAAAGATGTGTTGTCTCTTCTTTCTAAAAGAAGTTCTCTTAATGATTTTTTATTATTGTCTTCCAATTTGAGTTCCAAGTGATGCAGCAGTAATTGTATTTTTTAATAACATTGCAACTGTCATTGGACCTACTCCTCCTGGCACTGGAGTAGCAAATGATGCTTTTTCAATAATCTTTTCATAATCGCAATCCCCAACTAATTTATCTTCAAATCTTGAAATTGCTACATCAATAATGATTGATTCATTTTTTATCATTTCTGGAGTAAGAATGAATTTTGTTCTATCCCCAACTGCAGTAATAATTATGTCTGCTTCTTGACAAAATTTTTCGATTCCTTTTGTTTTAGAATGACATGTAATTACCGTTGCATTTTTTTCTAACAATAAATGATATAGTGGCTTTCCTACTAGGTTACTTCTATTGATCAAAACTATGTTTTTTCCTTCTAGTTCTATATTGTGATAGTCAAACATTTCCATAACTCCTGATGGAGTACATGCTACAAGTGCTGCTTTTTTCATTGCCAATAATCCTGCATTATGTGGCGTTAGACCATCTACATCCTTTAACGGTGAAATTCGTGAAGTTGTTGCAAATTCACTCAAATGTTGTGGTAATGGTAATTGTACTAAAATTCCATGAACTGAAGAATCTTGATTTAATTCATCAATTATGCTGTTTAGTTCTTGTTGAGTTGTATTTTCATCTAATTTATGATCTTTAGTAATTATGCCTACTTCTTCACATGCTTTGTGCTTATTCTTAACATATGTGGCTGAAGCTGGATTATTCCCAACTAAAACTGTGGCTAAACACGGATTAATTCCATCTTTTTTTAACTCCTCAGTCGATTTTTTGACTCTGTCTTTGACTGTTTGAGCAATAACTTTTCCGTCAATCTTAACCCCTGTCATGACCATTTTACTATTTGTTGATATTTAATTCTTGGAATTATTGTAGATAATTTAAGAAAGAAAATTAAGTGGGTTTCTTTGAGTAAAATCATGTTTGTTATGATGGCTGATATACAACTAAAAGAAGGTGCAGAAAATGATTTCAAAACTCTCTTTTCTGAATCAAACAAAGTTTTGTCTCCTTTTCCTGGATTTGTTTCACGAAGATTCCTAAAATCCCCTGATGGAAGTTGTAGAATAATCGTTGAACATGAAAACCAAGGATACTCAAGAACCTCATGATAGTGATGAGATTTATTTTATTATCTCTGGAAACGGATTTCTTAAAATTAAAAACAAAGATTATAAAATTTCAAAGGATAAATTATTTTTTGTAGGAAAAGATATTCCTCATTATTTTCATTCTAATACTAAGGAACTCAAAGTTTTGTATTTTTTTGGTGGTCCTGATTCCTAAGAAATTTGAGTTTTTCTTCCTAGAACTTTAACTTTTTTTCTAGCAATTAGATTTACTGCTTCTGGATATATTCTGTGTTCTTCTTTTAGAATTCTTTTAGATAGTGATTTTTCTGTATCTTTTCCTTTAATTTCTACTACTGATTGAATTATCACTGGTCCTGTATCCATTCCTGCATCTACAAAATGAACTGTACATCCTGTATATTTTGCCCCATAATCTAATGCTTGTTTTTGAGAATTTAATCCTGGAAATGATGGTAATAATGCTGGATGAATATTGATAATTTTATTCTTATATTTTTTAACAAATTCTGGACTAATAATTCTCATAAATCCTGCTAGACATACAAGTCCATTTCTTGGAGTCACCCCGTAATCTGCTAACATTTTCATAATTTTTTCATCATATGCTGCTCTACTTCCTTTGAAATTTTTACTTTCAATAACTTCTACACTTATTCCCATTTTTTTAGCAATGGACAATCCCTTTGCATCTGATTTATTTGAAATTACTACTGCTGGATTGATTGGAATCTTTTTTGTTTTAATTGATTTTAAAATGGATTCCATATTGCTTCCACGTCCTGAGATAAGAATTCCGAGATTTAGCAACTAGTCAATAATGGATCAAACCTGCAATTTATATCAAATCCACAAATTTTTCAGTTTATTGCCTAGTAAAGTCAAGATGACAAAAAATGGGATTCTGTGTGAGACTGAAAATGCTACAGTTTACCTAGATCCAAAGAAAACTGATTTGGATGGGATCAACTTTGTTTCTCATGCTCATTCTGATCATTTGCCATCAAAAAATGGTGGTACAATTTTGTCTTCAATTGAGACAAATGAAATTTCTGGATTACGTGGATTTACAATGAAAAATCATGTTGAATCTCTTGATGGTTTTTCTTTAATTGATAGCGGACATGTATTAGGTTCTAAGGGATTATTGTTTGATGATATTTTCTATACTGGTGATATTTGTACTCGTGAAAGAGGATTTCTAAAAGCTGCAAAGATTCCAAAATGTAAGACTTTGATCACTGAATGTACATTTGGACTGCCTGAATTTTCATTTCCTAAAATGGATGAAATCAAAAATCAAGTTAACCAATTAATTGGTGAACTTTATTCAAAAGGAATTCCTGTAATTTTGATGGGTTATCAACTTGGTAAAGCTCAAACTTTAACTCAGATGTTTGGTAATTGGGATCCTTTGTATGTCCACGATTCCATTAAAGAAATGAATACTTTACATAGAAAATTTGGAATTTCTTTAAAGGATTGTCTTGGTCATTCTGAAGCTGAAAAAAATGGTCTTTTAGAAAAAAAACCTTGGGTGATGATTACTCCTGTATTATCTTCAAAAAATAAATTTCTTCAAGAAATGAAATCAAAATATGGTGCAGTAACTATTGGTTTTAGCGGTTGGGCTCAATCTAAGAAATTTTCATTTGGAAGACGTGCTGATTACTCAGTTACTATGAGTGATCATTGTGATTTTAATGAACTTGTAGATATGGTGATTGAATCTGGTGCAGAACAAGTTTACACTATTCATGGTTTTGTTGATGAATTTGCAGCTCATTTGAATAAGTTAGGAATTAATGCTCAACCTCTAGTCAAAAACTCTCTTGATGATTTTATTTAGTGAATTCTTTATCTAAAAATTTCTTCTATCTTTTTACGTCCGTCTTTTCCCATCATAAAGAAAGCTCCAGCACCCAATAATACAGTTGGAATTGCCAAGTATAGAATATCTGATAATGGGTCTCCACACATACTATCTATTACAATAACTAGTATTTCAAAATAACTTGATGGCAATCAACTTTCAATAAAGAACCACACCATGTAAAAATCCATACAAAAATCACAACTACAGCAACAATCCAGATTAGAAATTTCCATTTAAAACTCAATTTTTTTAATTTATTCCACATGATTTTTGTTAGTGATAGTAGATTTTATCCTCACTGATCTTATTTTTGGGTACAGTGATGATTCTATCTGCTCCTTTGCAGTAATTTCCCCCTTTGAAATGCCTATGAATCTTAATTTTAGCCATCTTTACATCATCAATCCCATATGCTCCCTGATGTTCAGCTATTTCCTCACTAACTATGTGACAATGTGTAGGGACATTACACCATTTACACAGTATTTTCATTTTGTCGTCTTTCATCTCAGGAAAATATCCTTATTGGAATTAGATAAGATTGTCTATCAACCCGGTAAAGTTTGAATTACTTTAAACCCTCATTTGGTAAATTCTCTGCATCTACAATCCGCCACTAAACAAACTTCTTCATTTCTAATGTGGTCGTAGGAAAAATGTTTACATGATTCATTTTTACAAATTCTTCTTTGAATTTCTCTTTTTACAATTGCTTGGGCTATTTCGTTTGCTTTCTCTTTTGAATACCCTTTTTTATCCATGTAAAAATGAACAATCCCATTATACACAAAATTTGGATTAAATTGTTTTTCTAGCAATTATTTTCTCATATTTCCACGCCTAGTTTTTTGATTTTCATGGTCTTTACAACCACATTTTCGCTCTTTACATGATTCTTGAATTTGGAACATCATTACCCACTATACATGATTATGATATTTCAAATTCTCTTGTTTTTTTCTTATCAAATGTTTAATTTTTTACAAAATTTTAAAAAAATGGTGATGAAGAATCGGAAAACGTAGTTATTCTTTCACTTTCTATATTCCCACGTTTCCCTGGTTGTATTGTCCTTCACCATCAGAGTGTCCTAACAAACAATGGATTGGTAGACATTACCAAACATAATTTTTCAAAATGACATTTAACTAGTACTATCGCTTTTCTTAATTTTTATTCAAATAATTGAAAAATTATTCACAAATATTTGAAATTGATTTTAAATAAAATATGATTTTGAACCGTCATTAGATAGATAATTTGAATTGATTGCAGTGGATATCTTATTCAATTCTAATTACCTATCTGAAGTTTTCAAATCTTTACTTATCATAAATAATATTAAAATTATTTCTAGATTAAAATGAAAATTCATTCATTCTTTTTTTAAATTTTTAACAAAGGAAAAATAAGCCAACTAATCACATCCTTTACGTAATGTAGCAGGTAGGCTTACACCAGTAACACGATGGGGAATTTGTGACAATGGATACTGTGTTGGCTTACAATACAATTACGTAATTATAAAATAAAAATCTGATCTTTTTTATTTTATTATTTTTGTTTATCCTCCTGTCATTGAATCAAATAAAACACATTCACATGAATCCCTTTGATTACAATAACTGCATTTACATATGCATTCTTCAAATATTCTATTACAAAATATGCAAATGGTGAATTTTGGATTGATATCCAAAAAATCACCTTTTGGGAATGTGTTTCTTACAATAGCATTTTAGTTCTGAGCATTCTCTCATCCCATCAACGTATTCACTAAGAATCACTTTTTCCAATTCACAGAAACATACTTCTGCAGTATCGAAGCATTCTACACAGTAGCTCATGACTACTAGTAGTTATAATCAAACTTAAACTATTTTGTAATTTTACTTAATTAATGTTTGTAATTAAATATTTGAATCAAACAAATGTTTATTATTTTAAATTATTATTAAATGATTTTTTCCTATTGTTTAGTCAACCTTGTCCTTCAATACCCATTAGAGTTAATGTTGATCTTATCTTGACAATTTTTCTAATCTTCCAGGTTATCGTCTCTCTTAATTTTTCAACCAAATCTGCTTGTACTTTTGCAAGTATGTCGTATGCACCAAATGTTCCATGAACTTCAGTTACTCCTTCAATAGATTTTAGTTCTGAAATCACAAATTCTTCAGAACCTAAATCACAATTAATGAGAACATATGCTGTAGACATTAAATTCCAACTCCAATCATACTTCAAAATCTATTTTAAGATATTTAACTAATTGTGATTTTTAATTTAATTTTTATAATGAATATTATGTTTTAAATTAAATTTTTTTAAATTTCTACTATATTGTTAAATATTTGTTTGATGTAAATATAATCTATTATGGACGATAAGGATATTGAAATTTTAAAACATCTTTCAGTAGATGGTAGACAATCTGCACGGCAATTGTCTCATAGATTGGGAGTTTCAACTGTGACAATTCTTTCAAGAATTAAAAAACTTGAAGAAGAAAAAATTATCCAAGGATATTCAGTTCGTCTTAATCATGAATTACTTGGATTTGATATTACTGCAATAATTGAAATTAAAACAAACAAAGGCAAAATGTTAGATATTGAAAATGAAATTGCACAAAATGATAATGTTGTAGCGGTTTATGATATTACTGGAGATGCAGATATGGTGATAATTGCAAAATTTAAAAATCGTGAATTGTTGAGTGAATTCATCAAAAAAATCTCTGCAATATCTAATGTTGAAAATACCTTAACTCATCTTGTATTAAATACAATCAAAGAAGATAACAGATTGATTGAGTAATTTAATAAAAAATTCTTTTAAGTAAATCTTTTTAAAAAAACTATTCTAGTTTAGATATGGGGTTTTTATCAAATTTTAGAAAAGATTTAGAAATTGCCAAAAGAAATCGGGCTGCTAGTATCAATGGGAAACATCTAAAAAATTTATTAACAAAATTCAAACAAGAACGAGACCGTATAGAAAATGAAACTGGAGTTAGACCCCAAATTGATACTACCACTCAAATGTTTATGCAAAAAGTTCTAAATGTTTGGATTTCAGAAGGTAAGGAAATCGATGAGGAAAAATTTTGGATAGAAGTTGATTATAATCGTCAATTTGATCATCCTGTAGAGTTTTATGAAAGACAGCGGTGAAAATTTACTTCAAAATTACGCCTATATCCATTAAATTTGTGTGTGTATAACCTGTTTTGATATTTCCTTTTTGTTTTTGAAAAAACCTTGCTGAATCACTATTTTTTAAAAACTCTTTCATTATGTTCAAATCTATCTTGATATTCTCTATGATTGCTCCTGCAAAATTTGAATTTCCATCTATTCCATCTGTTCCCATTGATGCAATAGTAATTTTTTTGAATTTTTGTGTATTTTTTAATATTCTTAATACTAGTTCTTGATTTCTTCCTCCTTGACCTTTTCCTAATACTTTGACTGTAGGTTCTCCTCCAAAAATTAAACAAGTTTTTTGCTCCTCAGAAATATTTTCTAATATCTTTTTGACTACTATTTTGATATCTCCATAATTTTGAATTTTTGAAACTTTGTATCCTTTTTCCTTTGCTGTTTTTTCCATTGATTCTAAACAATTGTTATTATTTGCAATAATGAAATTCTCAATTTTTGATTTTTTTGGTGTTTCTGGTTTTTGATTATGTAATCCATTTCCTAAAACTTGTAAAACTTCAATAGGGATTTTTCTTTTCAATCTATATTTCTCAATTATGTCCATTGCATCTTGATAAGTTGTATTGTCCATGTATGTTGTTCCTGAAGCAATTGATGATAAATCATCATTTTCAACATCAGACATAATCAAACTTATTCCATTACATTTCATATTTTGTAATAATTTTCCACCTTTGATTTTTGATAGATGTTTTCTAATACAATTGAATTCTTGAATTGTTGCACCTGATTTTAATAGTAAATCCGTAACGTGAATTTTATCATTTAATGTAATTTCATCCGGCATTGCTAGTAATGATGAACCTCCTCCTGAGACAAGAAAAATGATTAATTCTTTATTTTTTTTATTTTCCACAAATTTTATCACTTCTTTTGCTGCCTTTACGCTGGATTTGTCGGGTTTTGGATGACTGGAATTAAAAATTTGAAATTTTTTACCTTTGATTTTTGCTCTTGAACCTTTTGGTATTACTATGATTCCGCTTTTAATGGGAATAATTGAATTAATTGCTCTAGTCATAGAATCTCCTGCTTTCCCAAATGCTACTGTGTAAATGTTAGAATATTTGGAAATGTCTACTTTCTTTCCATTTAGTCTAATTTCATTTGGTGTAACATAATTTGGTAATATGTTGTGAGGATTTGCTGCTTGAAGCCCTGATTCTAAAATCTCTAAACAATCTTTTTTCTTTTCAGTAATAGCTAATTCTTCAAAGTTCTCAATTATCATATGATCTACATTACTGTAAGATATAATAAACAAACCAATGGTGTTTTTTTATGCATACAGTACGCATTCCAAAAGTTATCAATTTTGGAGAAAATGCACTTGGTGAAACAGAATATCCAAAAAATGCCCTGGTTGTAACAACCGTCCCTCCAGCATTGTCTGACAAATGGTTGGCCAAAATGGGAATTCAGGATTATATGTTGTATGATCAAGTAAAACCTGAACCATCAATTGATGATGTCAATACTGTCATTTCTCAATTCAAGGACAAAGACCCTTCAGTTCTAATCGGACTGGGTGGTGGAAGTTCTATGGATGTAGTAAAATATGCTGCACCTGAAATGAAAAAAGAGAAAATTCTAATTCCAACAACATTTGGAACTGGAGCTGAAATGACAACTTATTGTGTTCTAAAATTTGATGGAAAAAAGAAATTGTTACGTGAAGACAGATTCTTAGCTGACATGGCTGTAGTTGATTCCTACTTTATGGATGGAACTCCAGAACAAGTCATCAAAAATTCTGTCTGTGATGCATGTGCTCAAGCTACTGAAGGTTACGATAGTAAACTAGGTAATGACTTGACTAGAACTCTCTGTAAACAAGCATTTGAGATTCTTTATGATGCAATCATGAATGACAAACCAGAAAATTATCCATATGGATCAATGTTATCTGGAATGGGATTCGGAAATTGCTCTACAACATTGGGACATGCTTTGTCTTATGTTTTCTCAAATGAAGGTGTACCACATGGTTATTCCTTGTCATCTTGTACTACAGTTGCACACAAACATAACAAATCAATCTTCTATGATAGATTCAAAGAAGCAATGGAAAAACTTGGTTTTGATAAATTAGAACTCAAAACTGATGTTTCTGAAGCTGCTGATACCGTCATGACTGATAAAGGACACTTGGATCCAAATCCAATACCAATATCAAAAGATGATGTAGTAAAATGTCTTGAAGATATCAAAGCAGGTAATCTCTAAAAAACTTCTTTTTTACTTCTTTTTCTTTTATTTACGAACTGCGATATTGGCAGCTTAGTCAAACTTTTTATTATAATGATTCAAACTCATGACAATTGGCACATAAAAATCTCAAATTTGGTATTCAAAATGGACTAAATGTTGCTAGAGCAGGATATACTGAAGATCAGATCCTAACTGCATGTATGCTTGCTGATAAAACTGGTTATGATTCAATTTTCTATATGGATCATACAAATGTTCCACAATGGAAAAATGCAACTGTTTTAGATCCATGGGTCATGTTATCTGCAATTGCTGCAGTAACAAATAATGTTGAACTAGGAACTTGTGTAACTGATGCCATTAGAAGACATCCATCAAATATTGCTTTAGCTGCAATTACTTTGGATAGAGTTTCTAAAGGTAGAGCAATTCTTGGAATTGGTGCAGGTGAAGCACAAAATCTTAAAGAATTTTGTATTCCATTTGAAAAACCAGTTTCAAAATGGGCCGAACAAATTGAGGTAATTAAAACACTTTATCATTCTAATCCTGATAATACTGTAGACTATGAAGGAAAATATTACAAATTAGAAAAAGCATGTTTGCAAGCTCCGCCAATTAGAAAACCACATCCACCAACATACATGGCATCTGGTGGAAAACGAACATTAGATTTAACTGGAAAACTTGGTGAAGGTTGGTTACCAATCGGTTATACTCCTGAATTATTTGAAGACCATCGCATCCAAATTGAAACTGCTATGGACAAATATGGCAGAAGCCAAGAAGATAAAGATAATTTTGAAATGGCTTTAGACATTGACGTTTACTTTTCAGAAGATGCAGAAGCCTCATGGGCAAAAATGAAAGAAGCTGTTAAAGTTAGTTTGTTTAAGCCTGAAATTTTGAGAGTACACGAATTAAAAGAAATTGAAGGATTTGATTTTGTAAAATACTTTACAGAATATTCCATGTCTAATCAAGATTGGATTGTTAAGATGAGAGAGGCTGCAACTAAAATTCCAGATCCTATTGCCCGTTCATCAACTGCAGTTGGAACTCCTGAAGATATCATTCCTGTATTTGAGAGATTCATGGAAGCTGGTGTTAATCACTTTGTTATTAGATTCTGGGGTAAGAATTACTTTGGTTCAATTGATAAATTTGCAAGTCATGTTATGCCTGCATTACGTCAGAAAAACAAAGAAAAATACGGTTAATCCTAAACTGTTATAACACAATTTATTGTGAAAATTTTACGTATTATTATGAATGATGATTTGCCAGATACTGTAAAAAAATGTCTTGACATTTTAGATGAAAATTTGGAAATTTTATCTAACATTGAAATAGATTTGAACGATGAAAAAAATGATGAATTAGTTCCAGACATGAAGTTACATCATCTATATGATATGACTGAAGATGTTGCAGAATCTGAAAAAATTAAACGTGCTGAATCAAAATTTATGAGACGACAATCTGAAGATTTTTAGCGATTTCGAGAATTATGTTGATTTTTCTTTTTTGCTGATTGCTTTGATTTTCTTTTAGTGGCCTGCTTAAGTAATCTTTTTCTTGTTCTCTCCGTGGAATTTGTTGACCCTTGAATGATCTTTGTTTTGCTACCATCCCTTAACATGATTTCCTTTCCTTTGAATCTAAATTCTACATCTCTACACTTTATGTAATATCTTCTAAGACAAAAAAATATTCTGTTATTAGTTCCGTGCATTTCTTTGATTTCCCTTGATTTTTTTAATTCATTGAGAATATTTCGAAGTAATCCTTTATCGATATCTGTAATTCTATGTAATTCCCTAAACCAGATAAATTTAGATTGTGAACCCCATTCTTCTAAAAGATTGATTACCTGATTTGTGGCTTCTTCAGTTTCTTCATTATGCTCCATTATTTTCCATCAAATTAATGTCAAATTTAGGAATTTACATTAATGAAAAGTTTGAATCAATAAAGTCAATTTTTAGAATGTTCTGTATTTTTGGTATTTTTTGTAATTATTTACTATGAGTAAAGAAATGAAGACTGAATGTAATGAATTTGGTTGTAAAATATTACAACTAAAGGAATTATCAAAAGACCTGGATTCTGAATAATCTATCTTTTTGATTTTTTCTTTCTTTCTTTTAACCTTGATTTTGTCACTTTGACTGATTGTTTTTGATTATTTTCCATCTTTTTTGCTGTAGAATCAATTTGTTTGATAATCTTCTCTTGTTCTTCTATAGAATTTGTTTTGAGAAGTTTCTTTTTTAATTTTTTTAATTGATTTGAATAACTATTGAATTCTCCTCTTAAATCATTTAGATATGGATCATCCATGAAGATTATGTTAATTTCTCATATTTTATGTATTTTTCATAATAATTTGATCTTCATTTATAACATAATTTTAAAAAATTAATCCATGCAACTTGTTGGAGTTCTTGAAATAAAATCATTTGAAAAAATTAAAGAATTTCTCAATGATGAGCATGTTGGTAGGATTTCTAGTATTGATGTAAATGGATTTCCACAAATTATTCCAATGAATTTTGTTTTTCTAAATAATGCTATTTACATGCATTCTCATGTTAAAGGTGAAAAACTAGATAATATTTCTAGAAATGAAAAAGTTGGCTTTGAAGCTGATAGGGAATTAGAATTTTTACCATCATATTTTGAAGATCCTCATAATGCAGCTTTAGCTGATACATTGTACATCAGTGTAGTTATCAAAGGAATTGGTTCATTTGTTTCTGATAGAAACGAAAAGACTTTAGCATTAAATGGATTAATGCAAAAATACCAACCAGAAGGAAATTATGATCCTTTGAAACCTGATATGCGTGTTTTAGATGCTGTATCTGTCATTAAAGTAACTCCACAATCACTTCATGGAAAATATAAGATTGGACAACACATGAATTCAAATGATAGGGTAATTTTAGCTCAAAAAATTCTTGAAAGGGATTCCCCTACTGCAAAAACGACTCTAAAGATAATGGGATTTGAAGTAATTGATGGTGGTTTACGAATGATTGATGAACCTAAGTGGTAATTATTTTGACATCACCATTGCTTTAAATTCAGTTTTCAGTGATTGTATCTGTTGCAACAAATTTCCAAATTTGATTTAGTGTCTGATTATGCTCCTACTGGTGATCAGCCCCAGGCTATTGATGAATTAGTTAAGGGAGTAGAAAAAAAATCAGTTCAAACTTTACTTGGTGTGACCGGTAGTGGAAAAACATTTTCAGTTGCTAATGTTATTGCTAGAACTGGAAAAAACACATTAGTAATTTCTCATAACAAAACTCTTGCTGCACAACTCTATGCCGAATTAAAACAATTCTTTCCAAACAATAATGTTGGTTACTTTGTTTCATACTATGATTACTATCAGCCTGAAAGTTATTTGCCTCAAACAGATACTTACATAGAAAAAGATACTCAAATCAATGAGAAAATTGAAAAAATGCGATTAGAGGCTACGGCAATGCTTTTGTCTGGTGAGCCTACAATTATTGTTTCAACTGTTTCATGTATCTATTCTCTTGGTAATCCTCAAGAATGGAAAGATTCTTCAATTCCTGTTAGTGCTGGTGAAAAAATTAAACGAACTGATTTAATTCGAAAACTAGTTGATGCAAGATATGAAAGAAATGATCTTGAAGTTGCACCTGGAAATTTTAGAGTAAAAGGTGATACAATTGATATCACTCCTGCATACTCTGAAGATATAATTCGAGTATCTATGTTCGGTGATGAAATAGAAAAAATTACTATGCTTGATCATGTATCTCTAAAAGAAAAAAAGAAAATTAATCAAATGATAATTTTCCCTGCAAAACATTATCTTATTGCTAGAGATGTTACAAAAAGAGCTGTTAAATCAATCCGAGATGAATTAAAACATCATTTACCTACATTAAATGAATTAGAAAAACAAAGACTTGAAATGAGAACTAATTATGATTTAGAAATGATTGAAGAATTAGGTTATTGTTCTGGTATAGAAAATTATTCTAGACATTTTGATGGACGTAATCAAGGTGATAAGGCATTTTGTTTGATGGATTTTTTTGGTGATGATTATCTTTTAGTAATCGATGAATCTCACGTTACTTTACCTCAATTACATGGAATGTACAAAGGTGATTATTCTAGAAAAGATAAACTTGTTACCTATGGATTTAGATTGCCAAGTGCTTATGATAATAGACCTTTAAAATTTGAAGAATTTGAAGAATATATTGAAAATACTATTTTTGTATCTGCCACTCCTTCTGACTATGAAAAGAAAACTTCTACAAAAATTGTTGAACAATTAGTTCGTCCTACAGGATTACTAGATCCTCAAATTGAAATTAGACCAACTACAGATCAAATGGATGATTTAATTAATGAAATTCACAAGAGAACTAAAAATTCTGAGCGTGTATTGGTCACTACTTTGACAAAACGGATGGCTGAAGATTTAGCTGAGTATCTCTCAAAAAAAGACGTCAAGGTACGATATATGCACTCTGAAATTGACGGTCTTCAGAGAACTGAAATTATTCGACAATTACGTTTAGGTGAATTTGATGTATTAGTTGGAATTAATTTGCTTAGAGAAGGATTAGATATTCCTGAAGTATCTTTAGTTGCAATTTTGGATGCTGATAAAGAAGGTTTTTTGAGAAATTTTACTAGTCTGATTCAAACTTGTGGTCGAGCTGCAAGAAATTCTACTGGTACTGTAATAATGTATGCTGATACTCATACCCAATCTATGAAAAATACAGTAAATGAAACAAACCGTCGTAGAAAAAAACAAATTTTATACAATGAAAAGCATGGAATCATACCAAAAACTATTATGAAATCTGTTCCAGAACAGGAAATTGAATTAGATGAATCAAAATTAAAATCCATACATGATCTTCGAAATGATGTGATTGATTTGGATGCGCAAATGAAAAAATTCTCTGAAGATTTAGATTTTGAACAAGCAATTGAATGTAGAGATAGAATAAAAAGATTAGAAAAGGAGATTGAATTTAGAAATGATAGATAACAAATTAAAAATTCGAGGAGCTCGTCATCATAATTTAAAAAATATCGATGTTGATATTCCAAAAAATAAATTAGTAATAATCAGTGGTTTGTCTGGTTCAGGAAAATCTACTTTAGCATTTGATACAATTTATGCTGAAGGTCAAAGAAGATATGTAGAATCATTGTCTGCATATGCCCGCCAATTTTTAGAAATGATGGATAAGCCTGATGTTGATTCAATTGAAGGACTTTCTCCTGCAATTGCAATTCAACAAAAAACTACTAGTAAAAATCCCCGTTCTACTGTAGGAACCACTACTGAAATTTATGATTACATGCGTTTGTTATTTGCAAGAATAGGAATTCCTCATTGTGTAAATTGTAATAGAAAAATTTCCACTCAATCTGTAGAAAGGATATGTGATTCTGTTCTCAAAGATTTTTTGGGACAGGATATCTTAATTTTGTCTCCTATAATTCAGCGAAAAAAGGGAACTTATGAGAAATTATTTGAACAAATTAAGAAGGATGGCTATTCTAGAATCAGACTAAATGGTGAAATTTTGAGCCTAGATGATGGGATTCCTCCATTAGATAGGCAAAAATGGCATAATATTGAAATCGTTGTAGATAGAATTTCTACAAGTAAATCTGAAAGATCAAGAATTTTTGAGGGTATTCAAACTGCAATTAAGGCATCAAAAGGCGAAGTCATGATTTCTTCAGAAAAATCTGAAAAAATCTTTTCACAAAATAATGCTTGTCCTCATTGTGGTTTAACAATTGGTGAATTAGAACCTCGAAATTTTTCTTTTAATTCTCCATTTGGATTGTGTAAAACATGTAATGGCTTAGGTGTTAAAATGGAATTTGATGCTGCTTTAGTTATTCCTGATAAATCTAAATCTATTTTGGATGGAGCAATAGTTCCATGGAGTGGAAGATTTTCTGCATTCAGAAGACAAGCGTTGAAAACTGTTGGTGAAAAATTTGGATTTGATTTAATGACTCCTATTGAAAAAATCAAACCAAAACATCTAGAAATTATTTTACATGGAACTTCTGACTTAATTGACTTTCAATATAGTTCAAAATCTGGTGACTCCTCTTGGAAATACACAAATGCTTTTGAAGGTGTTCTTTCAAACTTACAAAGAGTTTTTGTTGAAACCGATTCTGAATCTAAACGTGAATGGCTTAAACAGTTCATGCGAGATACTCCATGTAATTCATGTAATGGTAAAAAACTAAAACCCGAATCTTTGGCTGTAACAATAAATGATTTAGGGATAATGGATGTCTGTAATTTATCAATCACAAATTGTTTTGACTTTTTCTCTAATCTTAAATTAAACGATACTGAACAACATATTGCAAAAGATATTCTTAAAGAAATTAAAGAACGATTAGAGTTTTTGATGAATGTTGGATTGAATTATCTAACATTGAATCGACTTAGTTCCACTTTATCTGGAGGAGAGTCTCAAAGAATCCGATTGGCAACTCAAATTGGTTCTAATCTTACTGGTGTTTTGTATGTTTTAGATGAACCCACAATTGGATTACATCAACGTGATAATTCACGACTCATTAAAACGCTAACAAAACTACGAAATCTAGGAAATACTATCCTTGTAGTTGAGCATGACGAAGAAGTAATACGAAATTCAGATTGGATTATTGATTTGGGTCCTGGAGCTGGAGTAAATGGTGGTAACGTTGTATTTGAGGGAACCATAAAAAAAATTCTCCAAGGAACAAAATCTGTTACTGGAACTTATCTTAAAGATGATTCATTGATTATCCTAAAAAATAAAATTCGAAAGCAAGATGGTTCTTTAGTAATTAAAGAAGCTTCTGAAAATAATCTAAAAAACATTGATGTTGAAATCCCATTAGGATTATTTGTCTCTGTAACTGGTGTATCTGGTTCAGGAAAATCTACGCTGATAAATGATATTTTATTAAAAACTCTTGAAAATCATTTTTCAAAATCAAATATCAGATCAGGTTCACATAAGGAAATTACTGGTTTAGATAATATTGATAAAGTTATTGCAATTGACCAATCTCCAATTGGTAGAACTCCTCGTTCAAATCCTGCAACTTACATTGGAGCTTTTACTCCAATTAGAGAATTATATTCTAATACACCTTTGTCTAAAGAACGTGGTTACACTCCAGGACAATTTTCATTTAATGTTGCAGATGGTAGATGTTTTGCATGTGAAGGTGATGGAGTTAAACAAATTGAAATGCAATTTTTATCTGATGTTTATGTAAAATGTGATGAATGTAAAGGGAAACGGTATAATTCTGAAACACTTTCTGTTTTGTATAAAGGAAAAAATATCTCAGATGTCTTGGGAATGACTGTCTATGAAGCATTAAATTTCTTTGAAAATGTTCCTTCAATACAAAGAAAATTACAAACTGTTTATGATGTTGGTTTGGGATATATCAAACTTGGACAATCTTCTACAACTTTATCTGGTGGTGAGGCTCAACGAGTAAAACTTGCTTCAGAATTATCCAAGCGTGGAACAGGCAAGACTCTCTATATTTTAGATGAACCCACTACAGGGTTGCATTTTGCAGATGTTCAAAAACTCTTGGATGTATTAAACAGATTAGTTAACTTGGGAAATACTGTGGTTGTAATTGAACACAATATGGATATAATCAAAAATTCTGATTGGTTAATTGATTTGGGTCCTGAAGGAGGTGATGAGGGTGGAAAAATTGTAGCTCAAGGAACTCCGTTACAAGTATCCAAATCTCCAGGAAGCTATACTGGAAAATATCTCAAAAATCTATTGAAAAACAATGATTGATATTTCTAAAATAACAATTCCTCAAAATCCTGGAATTTATTTAATGAAAGATTCTGATGAAAAAATTATTTACATTGGAAAAGCAAAAAATCTCAAAAATCGCGTGCGTTCATATTTTAACAAAAATCAGAATTACAAAACTCAGAAATTAGTTGAAAATATTTCTGATATTGAATTTGTTTTAACTGATAATGAAAGCGAAGCTTTTCTTTTAGAATCAAATATGATCAAAAAATATCGACCAAGATTTAATATTGAATTAAAAGATCAACAACGATATACTTACTTGCGAGTTTCTGATGAAAAATATCCTAGATTATTAGTAGCTAGAAGAACTAGGGATGGAAAATTTTTAGGTAAAGGAAAATTTTATGGTCCATTCACTCAAGGTAGTTCTAAGTTACTTACAATTGGAACTTTGAGAAAAGCATTTCAAATTCGAATCTGTAAAACATTACCAAAAAAAGTTTGTTTGGAATATCATTTGGGTAATTGTGAGGGTCCATGTGAATTTAAAGAGGCACAAGAAAAATATCCTGATCATGTTAAAAAATTAGAAGATGTCCTAAAAGGTAAAAACGATACTAAAATTTTTACAAAAAAATTAGAAGATGAAATGCATCAGGCTGCAGAATCCCAACAATTTGAGCGTGCTAAAGATATTCGTGATACGTTGATTCGACTTGGAAGTCTTCAAACCAAACAAAAAATGGAATATGTTGAAAATTCTGATGAAGAGTACTTTGGTATTGGAATAAAAGAACAAACTGCCACAATCATGAATTTTAGAATGATTAATGGTGTAATTCGTGATAGTGATAAGTTCTTTTTTGATTTAGTTGGTGATAACTCATTTTCAAATTTTCTTTATCAGTATTATTCAACTCATAAAATTCCTAAATTCATTATTGTTAGTGAAATTCCTGAAAATCATAAATTACTAGAATCCTTGTTGTCTGAACAATCTGGATTTACTGTAAAAATTATGATTCCTACACGTGGAAAAAAACAAGATATTATGAATTTAATTTTAAAAAATATCAAACTAATTCATTCAAAAGGTGCCAATCCTGCATTAGTGGAATTACAGGAACTTTTGCATTTGCCTACTTTGCCTAATAACATTGAATGTTTTGATATCTCAAACCACGGTGCTGAATTTGCAGTAGGTTCTATGTCTAGTTTCATTGATGGTGTTCCAAACAAGTCTGGATATAGAAAATTCAAAATCAAAACAATCCAAGGTAGAGATGATTTTGCAATGATTGGTGAAGTCATCAAAAGAAGATATTATAGATTACTAGAAGATGGTTCTGATTTACCTGATTTGATTTTAATAGATGGTGGAAAGGGTCAACTGAATGCTGCTTTGAAGTCTTTAGAATCTCTTGGTTTGAAATTACCTTGTGTTTCTTTAGCAAAAGAAAATGAAGAAGTTTATCTCCCAAAAACTAGAAACCCTGTTGTTATTCCAAAAAATAAAAAGTCATTACAAATTTTACAACATGCTAGAGATGAAACTCATAGATTTGGTGTGAAATACAATCGAACTATAAGGAAAAATAAAATAAAATAGAAAAAAGGAAAATTTTTGGTTAGTTAACTGTAACACTACCAATCATCCAAGGATGAACCATACAGAAGTAATCGTAGTAACCTGCATCATCAAATGTGTGTGAGAATACACCTTGTGCCATAAGTAGACTGCTGTCAAATACTCCAGATGGACCAGCTGCTGCGGCTGCTTCAGCTTCTGCTGCTGCTTTTGCTTCAGCTTCTGCTGCTGCTTTTGCTTCAGCTTCTGCCATTGCTTTTGCTTCAGCTTCTGCTGCTGCATCTGCTGCTGCTTTTGCTGCTGCTGCGGCTGCTGCTGCTTCAGCTCTTTCTGCGGCTGCTGCATCTGCTGCTGCGGCTCTTTCAGCTGCTGCGGCTGCTGCTGCTTCTGCTGCTGCTGCTTTTTCAGCTGCTGCATCTGCTGCTGCTTTTTCAGCTGCTGCTTCTGCTGCTTTTTCAGCTGCATCTGTATTTGTTGCAGAACTCATTTGTGGTGCTGGTGCTGCTGCTGGTGAGTTATCTACTGAACTACCTACTGCTGCAACTCCTACGCCGACTAATGCGATTGCGATTGAAAATACAATTGCTGCTTTGTCTATGCTTGCCATAATTGATCCATGTCTAGGTGTATAGTAAATAAATCTAATCTTTATTTTCTAACTAATACTAAGAAATGTCGTAAAATCTGTTTCTTAATTTCTAATTTTTGTAAATTGTTGAAAATATTTCATAATTAATTAAAATCTGTTGAAAATTCTATATGATCGCTCTAATTATTGTCTGAGTGTTGTTAATGTTGTTCAACAATTATTTGTTTTATTGCTTATCTTCTAAATCAATAATGTAATTACAATTAAGAGATGTCGCCGAGTAACTCTCCGTTTTCGGTCTTAATCTCTTTTATTTTAAAAATTTGTTAGATAAATTATTTTGAGAATCAATTTTTTCAAAATCTATTTTTAATTTTCTTTGTTTGATGAAACTTTGAATAAATTTTATTTTATTTTCAATGAATTCGTCCTCGATTTTTATCTTTGAGCTTAATTGATCATGCATAATTTCTTCATCTAATCTGATTTTGACATAATCTCCATTTTTTATCTTAAATGTCCCAATTCCCCAAAATAATGCAATATGTAATGCAACGTATTTTGATTGAATTTTAGAAATTTTATCTTTGTATTTTTCAATATGTGTCCTATTTTGAGCAAATTTCTTACCTTCAGTGAGAATTACCCATGAAATTTTCTTCAAATCTCCATCAAAATACAAAATATGTTCCAATTGTCAATCAAAAGATGGTTTTTTGTCTATATAATTAGAATACTCCCTTTATGATCATAGATAGAAAGTTGAACATATGATCGAGTCACAAGCATTCTTTTCAAAAATGGTTGACGAGTTAGTAGAATTTTCAGAATTTGATCCAGAATTGTCTGATGGAATAAAATGGTTAGATGATCAGGCTCAAAAAAAGGGTATTACATTTTACGATATGGTTTTTGAAGTCTTATACAAACACGATGTAAATTCAAAAGCAAAAGAATGGCTCAATACCAGAAATTAAAATTATTTTCTTAAGTCTAGTGTTTTGTATTCGCATCCTTGAGGACCGCAGTATTTTCCTACATACACTGCTTTTGGTCTATACAATGCAGTTTTTGGTGCTGCTTCTGCAAATTTTTCTTCAATGATATGTGCAGCCCATCCGGCAACTCTTGAAATTGCAAAAATTGGAGTGTTAAGATCTACTGGAATTTTCAACATATAGTAAATTGATGCACTGTACAAATCCACATTTGGATAGATGTCTTTTCCTTTTTGAGATTTCATTTCTGAAATTGTTGCTGTTTCAATTTTTTCTGTCATATCAAACCATTTTTCTTGACTCTTTGCTGCAAGTTTTCTTGAAAGTTCTTTTAGCACTTGAGCTCGTGGGTCATATGTTTTGTAAACTGCATGACCCATTCCCATCACTTTATCACCTTTAGATAATTTTTCTTTAATCCATGGTTCAACTTTATCCATATCAGAAATCTCCAATAACATTTTCATAACTTCTGTATTTGCTCCTCCGTGTAATTCTCCACTAAGTGCACCAATTGCTGCACTTGCTGCTGAGTACATATGAGCACGTGTTGATGCAACTTGTCTTGCAGTAAATGTTGATGCGTTAAATGTATGATCTGCATGAAGTATTAAACACACATCAAAAATTTTCTCAACTTCAGGATCTGGTTTCTCTCCTGACATCATGTAAAGGAAATTTGCAGCATGACTTAATGATGCATCTGGATCAACAATTTCTAATCCATTTCTGATTCTTTGCCAACTTGCAATAATGGTTGGAACTTTTGCAATTAGATTAATTGCTTTTTCATAACTTGCTTCTTTGTTTGAAAATTCTTCATCATAATAACCAGCAAGTGCAGAAACAAATGCTTGTAGCATATCCATAGGATCTGCATCTCCTCTCCAGTTTTCCATATTTTTTTGCATTTGCTTTGGAATGTATCTTGCTTCTATCAATTTTGTATTGAATTCATTTAATTCCTGTTTTGTTGGTAATTTGTCATATAGTAGAAGATATGCAGTTTCTTCAAATGATGAGTTTTTTGTAAGATCTAAAATATCGAATCCTCTGTAAATTAACTTCCCTTTTTCGCCATCAATATTGGATATTTTGGTATCTGCTACTTCTATGCCTCTAAGTCCAATATTTTTTGTTTCCATATGGTGCCTATCAAAATTCATCTATTATATTTTCTCTAAAATTGTGATAGTAAATTTAGTAATTTGTCTAATATGACAACTTTTGCTAATAAATCAAAATTTCAAATCAAAAATTAATGAACATTGAAGAAAGAAAAAATTTGCAACATTTGGATGCATTAATTTTGAATGCTTCTGCTGAGGAGTTAGAGCAAATCCAAGAAATTGATTATCAGACTCAATTAGACGGTGAATCTTTTTACCATATTTACGTAAATTCTGATTCTCTAGTTCCACCAAGCATTGAAAAATCTTTTAGAAAATCTTAATCCTTAACTACGAAAAAAACTGTCACTAAAACATCTCCTAAAAAAACAACAAAAAAAGTAGCAGCTAAAAAAACTACGAAAAAAACTGTCACCAAAACAGCAGCTAAAAAAACAACAAAAAAAGTAGCAGCTAAAAAAACAGTTACTAAATCTAAAAGAACTAAAGTAATTTGTATTTCTCATAAAGAAGATTGTGATGGAATTAGTTCTGCAGCATTAATTCGTCAAGCTTTTGGTGGAGATGCAATACTTGTAGATTATCCTGGTCAAATGGAAGCATTAAACCAAGTTGTATTAGATGAAAAATTAAAATCATTATTTATTTGTGATTTGGGTTTGAGCAAAAAAACTCAAGATGAATTCATCGATCTTATGGCAAGATTGAGAAAAAACAAAGTTGCAATTACTTACATTGATCATCATGATATTGATCCAACTGTTGTTACAGCTTTGGAAAAACTCAAAGTAAAAGTAATTCATGATATTAACGAATGTACTACAGTTCAAGTTTACAATGCATACAAATCAAAATTAAATGATCATGCTTCTTTTGTAGCAACATGTGCTGCAATCACTGATTATATGGAAGATAGACCTCTTGGTTCAAAATTACTCCAAATTTATGATAGACAATTTGCATTAATCAGTGCAACAGTAATGACTTACAATATAGTTGGACACCAAAGAGAACCTGATTACTTACAATATTTGGTAGAAGAATTAGCTGATTCCAAATTCCCTCATGATATTCCAAATACCTATGAATTTGCACAAATTCAAGTGGAGAAATTATCTCAAATGATTGCAAAAGTGAAAAAAGGTATGAAAACTATGACTAATCTTGGCTATATGGAAATCTTAGATTCTGGTGCTAGTGGAGCTGTAAATTTTGTAATGGGATTGTCTGGAAAAGATGTTGGTGTTGCATACAAAGAAAGAGTTGATCATGGAATTTATGCTGTTTCAGTTAGAGGTTCTAAAAACTGTAAAGTTCATTTGGGAAAAATTGTTAATCTTTTGGCAACTAGTCTTGGTGGTTCTGGAGGAGGTCATGATAAAGCATGTGGAGCCGTTGTTCCAAAACCAAAAATAAAAAAATTCATCACTGAATTAAATAAAAAAATAAAATAATTATTTAATATTTTTTTAATCTGAAAACTCAATTACTGCATCAATTTCGGTCATAGAATTGAGTGGTAAACTTCCTGCCCCTAATGCTATTCTGGCATGTTTTCCTTTGTCCCCAAAAATTTCAAAAAACAAATCTGATGCGGCATTAATCACTTTTGGATGTTGATAAAACTCTGGATCTGAATTGACAAATCCTGATAATCTTACAATTCTTGTTACTCTATCTAAATTTCCTAATTCTCTTTTCATTTGAGCTAATAGATTGATTGCACACATTCGAGCTGATTTTTGAGCAGTCTCTAAATTGTCATCAGAAACTTTTCCTGTAAATAACACCTTTCCATCTTCCATTGGTATCTGACCTGAAATGAATAACAAATTTCCTGTCTTTACTGCTGGAATATATGATCCTGCAGGAGTTGGTGGATTTGGTAAAGTAATGTCTAATGATTTTATTTTCTCTTCAATCAATATTTGAAACGCTATTTGAGCCTGATTTTAGTTTTTACTTATTTTGATATGGACTTTTTCCCCTTTGTTGGAATTATTTTGGTAAACTGTTCTTGTTTTGTATCCTTGTTTTTGTAAATATCCGTCTAAAATGGATACCCATGGCAATGAATGTCCGCTATTCAATTTTGAATCTATTGTGATATTTTTGGTATTTGCTTCAAAATTAACATGTCCTGAACATGTAATTTGTATAATGGCATCTATGATTTCAAGAACATCGTCTAATGACTTTGTTTTTAGATTAATCCCATTTTTTTCCAATAGTTTTACCATGTCTAATTCTGGCTTTTTAGATAACATTGTGGAATTTAGAATGTGCATTAATCCTGACTCATTAATTATTTTAATAATTTTAAAAATTTCGTGAGCTTCTGTTTTTGTCATATCTGCAACAACTTTTGTTTTAATTGAATTTTTCCAAATATTTGAAAATACTTTTTCTTGATTAACTCCTAAAATTTCTGTTGATGAAAATATTGCGCCCTTTCCATTATCATTATTTATCATTAGTAATTCTGTTTCATCAAAAATAAAACAATTTTGAACAATATCTGATGTTTTAATTTCTACTCCATCTGGAATTGCTCTATATGATTCTGAACAAATTTGTGATGGTGGTATGATTAATTTTACATCTAAATTTCTTCGAATGACTCCTACTAACTGTTCTTTACATTCTGATAATAATCCTAATCCCCCTTGATCAGTCATTATTTTAATTGATGATTTTGAACCTTCAATCATTGTTTGAAGTTGACTTAAAATCTTATTTGCACTAATATGGAAATATCTTTTCTCTTCAGAACCTCTTGATTTTCTACTTTCCTCACTAGCTTTTTTCAAATTAGAGACTAATGTATTCATTGCATTAACTTTGTTAATTTGCTCATGAATCACATCGTCAAATGCGTCTTCTGGGGAAATAGCTGTACACATAATTGGTTTGCTTTTTGAAATAATGACGAGTTTTTTATTTTCTAATTTTAGTAATGTTGGGTAAACTTTTGTTCTGGGAATTTCTGAATAATATGATAATTCACTAGCTGAAATGGTTCCTTTAGAAATTAGTGCCACATATGCCTGGGCTTCGTATTTACTGAGCCCAAATTCTTCTAAACTTACTGTTAATACTTGCTCTTTTACCATGTTTTTACTAGATTTGTTATTAGGTAAAATCGAGAGCTAAATTCCTTTACACAATTACTCAAAAAAAATCAAAAATGTATCTGCTGATAGGTGTCACTGTGGTTACTAAAATTATTGTGACATCGTCCTCAAATACAAAATCTTGCTTTACAATATAGTATGTTAGTAAATTACAGTCTAGATTCAATAGAATCAGAAAATGCATCAAACTCCGTCACTCTTGTTCCTAGATTAGATTATTCTGTAAATTTACTCCGTGGTATAATTGAAATTCTTCAGGAAAAAAGAATTGAATTAAAAAATCTTAATGAACATCTTGTAACTGATTTTGATGAAAATGAAAAATCCCACATTCAAAGTATTGAATTAGAACATCTTGTCGTATACTCTCTGGAGATATTAGATAAGATTCAAAATCAAATTGGTTCTATTTCTGGAATAAACAGTATTCCTGAAGTTCTTCCTTCTTCTATTCCTATGATACGCACAATTAGTGCTAAATTATTTGTTCTTTATCCTACATGCAGTCAAAAATTATCTGAATTATCTGTTCATCTTGGTAGTATTGTTTTAGATTCTGCAACATTAACAAAAGCTCGTTTTGATTTTAGTAAATCCAATCATGTTTCCTCAATGTTACTTGATGAAGTAAAATTGATGGCCGACTCTAAATTAAATAAGCAGTATCCTCTTGTTGATTTTTTTAAATTATTCAATGTTTGATAATGATTCCTTCTAAACATGGTTTTTTAAAAGACATTGAACGAATTCGTTCACTTTCTACTATAATTGACAAAAAATTATCTGAAGTAAAGCCTTCTGATGCTGAAAAAATTGATAAATTGACTCTTGAAGAATTACAGGATTTAGATAAAATTGCTGGAATTGCAGATTTTATGCTTACAAAATATGCTGATAAAAAGGAAATGCGCTCAATTTTAAAGAATTTCACCTCTGTGATTACTGAAACTGCTGATTCTATGAGTGATTTGGATGATGAGATTTCTGAATTAATTCTATCTGCTGAAGATTCTATTAGTAAAGTAAAGGATTTACACGCTCATATTGACGATAAATCAAATTTTAAAAAAAAATACTCTAATGGACCTGACTATGATCACGCTCAAACAAGTTCAATTAATTTAACCAATTTTGTGACAGAGATTAACACAGTAGAATACCAACAAAAATCTTCAGGACATACTACAAGGTAAATAAAATGAGTCTAGCACCACAAGAATTAGAAAACACTGCCAGCAAATATGCTTCAGAAGCAATCAAATTTGATTCTCAAGGCGCACGTGGAATGGCCATTACTCATTATCAACATGCAATTGATTCTCTTGTAAAATTATTGCAATTATATCCTAACAGTAAATTAAATGATATCTACAAAGAAAGATGTAATTCATATCATAATCGAATTACTGCATTACAACAATCTCATGGTGTAGAACCTGCAGTTGATCCAAAAGCTTCTGAGTCTGAACAAAAAGCTTCTGTAAAGCGACAAGAAAACGAAAATGATTTTGAAGACCTTGTTATGAAAGAAAAACCTGATGTTACTTGGGACCAAGTAATTGGTTTGGATGATGCTAAAAGTGCATTACGTGAATCAATTGTTTATCCTACAAAAAGACCAGATTTGTTTCCATTGGGATGGCCAAAAGGAATGTTATTGTATGGTCCACCTGGAACTGGAAAAACAATGTTAGCAGCTGCAACTGCTAATGAAATGGATGGTTATTTCATTAATGTAGATGCTTCCTCATTAATGAGTAAATGGTTAGGTGAAGCAGAAAAAAATGTATCAAAATTATTTTCAATGGCTAGACAATATGCTGAAAAAGAAGGAAAGCCTGTAATCTTATTTGTTGATGAAGTTGATTCCTTACTTGGCGCACGAAATAGTGAAGTTGGTGGTGAGGTCAGAACTAAAAATCAATTCTTAACTGAAATGGATGGAGTAAATGGAAAAGGAAAACAATTGATGCTTTATGTAATTGGTGCAACAAACAAACCTTGGAGTCTTGATGCACCATTTTTGAGAAGATTCCAAAAAAGAATCTATGTTAATCTTCCAACACAAGCAGCTAGAGAAAATCTGTTTGAACAATACACTGCAAAATTAAGTAAAAGTTTCGATGTTAAAACTTCTGAATTAGCTAAATTATTTGATGGTTACAGTGCAAGTGATATCAAGGACGTATGTCAAGCTGCTCAAATTAAAACAGTTCATGAGATCTTCGATTCACCTGATTATCATGAACCTGTTGAAGGAGAAGAACCTGTTCAACCAAGAGATCTAACTACAGATGATTTCAAATCCATTACGTCACGAAGAAAACCTAGTGTTTCAGTCGAAATGATTCGTGCATATCACAAATGGAG
>LUMP01000131.1_pt1 | contig 37814 bp, 47 predicted proteins | sample 729641 | NCBI WGS metagenome assembly LUMP01 (sample SAMN03860260, study PRJNA289734) | marine metagenome | biome: seawater column; feature: ocean; material: water; isolation source: Red Sea water column Station 12 - depth 47m | place: Saudi Arabia: Red Sea | collected 2011-10-15 | depth 47 m | reverse complement strand
AGACTTAGTTGATCAAATTAACGAACAAGAAAATAGTCAAAATGAAGAGTTAATAAACCCAGTATTAGAAAATGAAAATATTTCAGAAATTCAAAATCAAGCTGGATCAAATGACTATATCACTATGCCAAGACTTAGTGATACTATGGAAGAAGGAACGATTTCGACTTGGCTAAAAAAAGTTGGTGATAAGGTTAGTGAAGGTGAAATTCTTGCCGAAATTGAAACTGATAAAGCAACAATGGAATTTGAATCTTTTTATGAAGGTGTTTTAAGCCATATTGCAGTTCAAGAAGGTCAAACAGTCAAGGTAGATGAATTAATTGCAATTATTTCTGAAAATGAAATAGATGTTGATAATGCTCTTAAAAATTATAAAAGTTCTGGATCAATACCAGTACCTAAATCTGAAAATTTAATTGATGATACTGTTTCAAATGAAGATTCATCACAAACTAAAAACATCCCTGAAGTTGAAAATATAAGTTCTGATCAAAGAATTTTTGCCTCTCCTCTAGCTAAGAAAATTGCTAAAGAAAAAAATATTGATTTATCATCAGTTACTGGAACAGGTGAAAATGGTAGAATAGTCAAAGAAGACTTACAAAATATTGAGGCTTCAAAAATTGGTGTAAGCTCTGAAATTTCCACACCAACAGTTGATGATTCTGAAAAGAAACCAGTTTTTTCGGGTGACGAAGAATTTACAGAAGTTCAAAATTCATCAATGAGAAAGGCAATTGCTAAAAATTTGAGTCAATCAAAGTTTTCTGCTCCTCATTATTATTTGTCTGTTGAATTTAATATGGACAATGCAATTGCTTTCAGAGAACAGTATAATTCTATTCCAGACACTAAAATTTCCTTCAATGACATAGTAGTTAAAGCATGTGCTATTGCCCTTAAAGCTCATCCACAAGTCAATTCTCAGTGGTATGATGATAAGATAAGATTGAATAACTATGTTAATATTGGTGTTGCTGTTGGAATCGAAGATGGATTAGTGGTACCAGTAATAAAAAATGCTGATTTAGAATCTCTTCATTCAATAAATAGTATGGTTAGAGATTATGCTGTGAGAGCAAAATCAAAAAAGCTAAGACCAGATGAAATTGAGGGTAGTACTTTCACAATATCTAACTTAGGTATGTTTGGAATTCAGGAATTCACATCAATTATAAACCAACCAAATTCAGCAATCTTGTCTGTAGGTTCAATAGTAAAAAAACCAGTTGTAATAAATGATAAAGTTATTGTTAGTAATACTATGAAGCTTACCCTTGCGTGTGACCATAGGTCTGTTGATGGAGTAACTGGTTCTTTATTTTTACAGACTCTCAAAGGATATATTGAAAATCCAGTTACTATTTTAGTTTAATTCAATGAAAACAGTCATAATCACAGGTACTAGTTCAGGAATAGGTTTGGAACTAGTAAAGATTTTTGATTCAAAAGGTTTTAATGTTATTTCACTTTCAAGAAATAATTTACCTAATTCAATAAGCTTTTCAGAAAATGTCAATCATATTAAATTTGATATTACAAAAGATTCTAATATCAAATCGTTAGTTGATACATTAAAAATTGAATATAAAGAAATTCACATTCTCATAAATAATGCAGGTAAATTGATAAACAAATCCTTTGAAAATTTTACAGATTCAGAATTTAGATCAGTCTATGACGTGAATTTCTTTGGAGTTGTTAATTTAATTAAATCATTGATGCCTTTTTTTAAAAATAATAGTCATATTGTTAATATAAGTAGTATTGGAGGAATTAATGGGAGTTCAAAGTTTCCAGGTTTGAGCTCTTATTCATCAAGTAAAGGAGCATTAAATATTCTAACTGAAGTTTTAGCTGTTGAGTTTGATAAAGGCCCCTATGTAAACTCACTATCTTTAGGTGCTGTTCAAACACCAATGCTTGAGCTTGCATTCCCTGACTATAAAGCTCCAACAACACCCGAAGAAATGGCTATTTTTATTTACAATTTTTCTACTGCATCTCCGATAATGTTTAATGGAAAAGTAATACCTGTTTCTACATCAAATCCATGATTTCAAATCTAAAAGAATTCATTCCAATTAATTCACTTGGATATGTTAGTTCATTAATTGAAAATGAAAAAATAGAAATTAAAATAGTTAATGAAAGATCTACTAAACATGGAGATTTTAAGAGAACTAGAAATGGGGATTATATTATAACTATAAATAAGTTTTCAAATCAATTTAGATTTTTATTAACACTAATTCATGAATTAGCACACTATTTTGTGGCTTTAGAATTTAAAAATTCAAAACCTCATGGAAATCTTTGGAAAAATAGATTTAGAAATTTACTTAACCCTATTTTAAATGAGCTTGTTTTTCCAAGGGATTTACTTAAGCATTTAATTAATCATATGAAAAATCCAAAATCCTCATTTTCATATGATATAGAATTATCAAAAGTAATTGATAAATATGATTTGAACGAAAAGGAATATTCATATTTGGATGAAATAGATGATGGACAAATATTTGTCTATGGTGATGGAAATAAATTTATTAAAAATAAAAAAAGAAGAAAAAGATATCTTTGTACAAACTTGCTTACAAAAAGACAATATCTTTTTCTAGGTAACGCGAAAGTAAAAATATATGAGAACAGTAGCAATTAGTGGATATTTTGATCCAATTCATGTAGGTCACCTTGAGTATATAATCGAAGCCAAAAAACTAGGGGACAAACTGATTGTGATTGTAAATAATAATCATCAATGTGTTCTTAAAAAGGGAAAGCCATTCATGGATGAGAATGATAGAGTAACTATTGTTTCTAGTATTAAATATGTTGATGAAGTTTTTCTTTCCATTGACAAAGACAAAACAGTATGTAAATCACTAGAGAAAATAAAGCCAACTATTTTCGCAAATGGTGGTGATAGAAAAAATTATGAAATCCCAGAATCAGTTATCTGCAATAAATATAATATCGAAATAATTGATGGTTTAGGTGAAAAAATAAGAAGTTCATCAGATTTGACAGGTTTAAAAGAATTAAAATAGTGGAAACTAAGTTTGATTTTAACGATAACTCTAATGAAATTAAAAAGAACGCCTCAGGCTTATTTAGTGCTTTAATTCATTTTATTCAAAGGGTATTTAATTTTAAAAATGATGTTGATAAAAATTTAGTTGTCAATTCTATAAAGAGTGATATTTCAATGAGAGGAACAACCTCATGGATTTTAGTTTGCTCAATTTTAATAGCTTCAGTCGGTTTAAATGCTAATTCAACACCAGTTGTTATAGGAGCCATGTTAATTTCTCCCTTAATGGGCCCTATACTTGGTCTAGGATTTTCCATTGCAACAAATGATTTTCAAACCTTTAAAAATTCTTCGTTTAATTTTTTTGTAATGGTTTTTATAAGTGTTTTAACAGCATTTATATTCTTTTCAATTTTTCCTTTAAGAGATGAATCATCTGAACTTTTATCAAGAACAAGACCAGATATTAGAGATGTGTTAATTGCATTTTTTGGAGGATTAGCTTTAATAATTGCAAAAACAAAAAAAGAAAATATAAGTTCAGCAATATTTGGTGTTGCAATCGCAACAGCATTAATGCCACCACTCTGTACTGCTGGATATTATTTAGCAAATACTAATTTAGAAAATGCTGTTGGAGCAATGTATCTTTTCATTATAAATTCAATATACATTACAATTGCTACCTATTTAGTTTTAAAGTTTTTAAGATTCCCATTAGTTAATTACTCAAATGCTTCAAATAGAAAAACAATTAATAGATTAGTTACTTCTGTTTCTTTATTAATAATGATTCCTGCTGTTATTACATTTATTAATGTTATTAAGGAAAATAATTTTGAAAATCAAAGTCAATTATTTTTAAAAAATGAATTACAAGGACTTCCAAATTATGACTTCTTGGTGCAAACAGCAGTTACTGACTTTGAAAATAATAAAGAAATTACAATAAATAATTATGGTCAAAAACCAATTTCTGAGGAAGTAATTAGTATTTTAAAAAACAAACTTAAAAACTATAAAGCATTGGAAGATGCGAATTTATTTTTTAAGCAACAAAATATTGATGAAAACTCTAATTTATTTATTCAAGAGTTGAGACTAAGAGATTCCTTAGAGTTAGCTGAAAAAAATAAAAAACTTAATGAACTTAGTAAGGAGATAGAAGAACTAAAGGAATTGAGTCGTGAAAAGTTGATTTTTAATGAAATTTCAAAAGAAGCTAGTTTGATTTACCCTGATTTAAAGCAATTTGAAATATTTGAAAAAATTAGAACAGATTTCAACTCAACTAAAAAAATATTAGTAGTTAGTGTAGTGTGGGACTCTTTATTGTTAAAAAGTGAAACAGAAAAACTTAACTTAAGTATCAGAAGATGGTTAGAGTTTCAACTTGATAGTAAAGATTTTATTATTGAGAATAATTAATTTACTTTAATTTTTTTACTAATTCTGAAGAATACACAAAATCATTAACCTCATTATTTCCTGAATTAAGAATCTCTTTATTTGTCCCTTGCCAGACTTTTAATCCATCCTTTAAAAACACAATATTTTCACCAATTTCAATAACTGAATTCATGTCGTGTGAATTAATTACGGTAGTTATTTGGTATTCAGTAGTTATTTCATGAATTAATTTATCAATTACAATAGCTGTTTTAGGATCAAGTCCTGAATTGGGTTCATCGCAAAAAAGATATTTTGGATTCATAACTACTGCTCTAGCTATAGCAACTCTTTTTTGCATTCCACCTGAAAGCTCAGACGGTAATTTATTTAACGCATCTTCTAGATTTACTCTTTTTATAAATTTTAATGCTCTTTCATTTTTTTCTTCACTATCAATATCAGTTAACATATCTAGAGGAAACCTTACATTTTCTAAAACATTTAATGAATCAAATAAAGCGCTTCCTTGAAATACCATTCCCATATCTCTTCTCAAATTTAACTTATCAAAATCATTCATTTCAGAGGAAGATCTACCATCATATTTAATTTCACCTGAGTCAATATTATATAATCCTAAGAGACATTTTAAAAAAACTGTTTTACCGGATCCGCTTTGACCAATAATTAAATTTGTCTTTCCTCTTTCAAAACGAGAGTTTATATCAGACAAAACTTCATTGTCTTCAAATTTTTTTGATATTGATTTTACTTCTATCATTATGCAAGTAGTAGTTGTGTAATTATGTAATTTAAAATTATTATAATAATTGAAGTCCAATAAAAAGACTGTGTACTAGCTTTACCTACATCCAATGCGCCACCTTTCATATAATATCCATGAAATGCAGGAACAGTTGCTAAAACAAATGAAAAAACAAGTGTTTTTACATAAGAGTAAGTGACATGATAACCATCAAAATCAGTTTGAATTCCTTGAATATAAGCTTCACTTGGAACACCTGTTAATGTCATCGCCAATAATCCACCTATGATTCCTAGAAACATCGATATAGTTATAACAAAAGGATATAAAAGCATCGCAATTATTTTTGGAAAAACTAAATAATTCAGTGAGTTAATTCCCATAACTTCTAATGCGTCAATTTGTTCAGTTACTCTCATTGTTCCAATACTTGAAGTTATATATGACCCAACCTTACCAGCCATTATAATTGATATAAAAGTAGGTGCAAATTCTAAAATCACAGATTGTCTTGTAGCAAAACCTATAAGTGTTTTTGAGAGTAGAGGATTCTCCAGGTTTAAAGCCATTTGAATAGCAACAACTCCTCCAATAAAAAAAGAAAGAATTGAGACAATTGGAATAGAGTCTAAAACTAAATCATTTATTTCTTTGAATATTTGCTTGTAAAGTATAGATTTTTTACATGATTTAGAAAATGATATCCTTATCATAAGGAAATATTTTCCAATGTCATGTATGTAGTTCATATCTAAACTTGGTAAGTGATTGCGTTAACATTCATTCCTGCTCCAACGCTGGCAAATAAAATTATATCACCCTTTTCTAAATTATGTCCTTTAAAATTTTCTTTCAAAACAATATCATATAAAGTTGGTATAGTAGCAACTGATGTATTGCCTAAGACATCAACGCTTATTGGCATTACATCTTCAGGTACTTTCATATCAAATAACTTATAAAAATATTTTAAAACAGCTTCATCCAGTTTTTCATTTGCTTGGTGTAAAAATATTTTTTTCACATCCTCAATTTTTTTTCCACTTTCTTCCAAACATTCTTTTAAGGCTTCTGGTATTGTAGAAATAGCAAATTCATACACTTTTCTACCATTCATTTTAATATGTTTAATTTTTGATTCTGATTCTGGGTTGTAGGATCTATCAGCAAAAAGATATAGGGCTTCTTTTCCTGCATGTGTAACAGTTTTGTGTGATAAAATCCCTCCACTTTCTGAACTTTCCTCGATAATTGAAGCTCCAGCACCGTCTGCAAAAATCATTGAATCCCTATCATTAGAATCGACTGTTCTAGAAAGAGTATCTGCACCAATAACTAAGCATTTTTTTGCCATACCTGTTTTAATATACGCAGAAGATTGAATCACACCTTCAACCCATCCAGGGCATCCAAAAATTAAGTCATATGCAACACAATTTGGATTTTCAATACCCAACTTATGTTTAACAAGTGATGCAAGAGATGGTAGTGCAATGTAATTATTAGAATTAGCGTCGATTTCACCAAAATTATGTGCAACTATGATATAGTCTAATGTCTCTTTATCAATATTAGCTGATTTGATAGAATTTTCTGCAGCAAAGGTTGCTAAATCAGAAGTGTTATGATTTTGATCAGCATATCTTCTCTCTCTAATTCCAGTTATAGCTTGAAATTTATCAATTATTTCTCGATTTGAATTTGGGTAAGAATTTCCATCCTTATCAAAAAAATTTCTATTTAAGAATTCATCATTCTTAATGATGTTTTTTGGAATAAAGGAGCCTGTCCCTGTAATTTTAATGGACATAAAAAAATTTTTAGTAAAAGTATGAATTAATTAGCTTTCAATGTAATTTTCAATTGGGGAACAAGTACATATTAAATTTCTATCTCCATAAGCTTCATCAATTCTTGTAACAGAGGGCCAAAATTTATTTTCTCTAACATAATCTAAAGGATAAGCGGCATATTCTCTTGTATAGCTTTTTTTCCATTCATTTGATGTGATCATTTCCATGGTATGAGGAGAATTTAATAGTACATTTTCATCATCGTCTTTTGAAGAAGAAATAATTTCTGCTTTTATGGATATTAAAGCATCACAAAATCTATCAATTTCAGAAAGATTTTCACTTTCTGTGGGTTCAATCATCATGGTTCCTGGAACTGGAAATGAAACAGTTGGTGCATGAAATCCATAATCAATTAATCTTTTTGCAATGTCCATTACCCCAATATTGTGAGATTCCTTAAATTCTCTACAATCTATTATTAACTCATGAGCAGATGTTCCATTTTCACCTTGATAAAGAATTTTATAATCTTTTTCAATTCTTTTCTTAATGTAATTAGCATTTAAAATTGAAATTTCTGTGGCTCTCTTTAAACCATGTGGCCCCATCATACATATATATCCATATGAAATTAAACAAGCCATAGCTGATCCCCACGGAGCTGAGGAAATAGCTTTTATAGAGTACTCATTAATATCTGATCTATTTACATTAGGTAAAAAATTTGATAAATGTTTTGCAACACAAACAGGTCCAACTCCAGGACCTCCTCCTCCATGAGGAATTGCAAATGTTTTATGCAGGTTGAGATGACAAACATCAGCACCAATTAAAAATGGATTTGTCAAACCAACTTGAGCATTCATATTAGCGCCATCCATGTAAACCTGACCACCGTTGTCATGAATGATTTTTGTAATTCTTTTGATTGATGATTCAAATACACCATGAGTTGACGGATATGTTATCATCAATGCAGCTAAATTATCAGAGTTTTCTTCAGCCTTTTGTTTTAATTCTTCTTCATTAATATTTCCATATTTGTCAGTTCCAACAACTACAACTTTCATCCCAGCCATTATTGCTGATGCTGGATTAGTTCCGTGAGCAGATGAGGGAATCAAACAAATATTTCTATTTTCCTGTTTTATGCTTTTGAAGTATGCCCTAATTAACATAAGACCAGTATACTCTCCTTGAGCTCCCGAATTAGGTTGTAAAGTAGTAGCATAGAAACCAGTTATTTCATTTAATTGCTTTTCTAATTTTAAAAGTATTTCAGTATATCCATCAACTTGATTATTTGGTGCAAAAGGGTGAATATTATTCCATTTTTTCCAACTAAGTGGAAGCATTTCAGCAGCAGCATTTAACTTCATTGTACAAGAACCTAATGAAATCATTGAGTGATTTAGAGATAAATCTTTTCTTTCAAGACTTTTTATATATCTCATCATTGAGGTTTCTGAATGATGAGTGTTGAAAATTTTATCAGTTAAAAAGGATGATGTCCTTTTAAACTTCAACAAAGAAGAATTGTCATTCAAAGTTGTATCAAATTCAATATTTTTATTGTATGCTTTTGAAAATACTTCAAAGATTAACTTGATATCATCTAATTCTGTAGCTTCATTAATAGATATTGAAATTTCACTATTATTTATGTAATTGAAATTTAATTTATTTTCGGTAGCTAATTTTTTTACCTTATTACTATCAGCATTTATGTGTAACGTATCAAAAAATTGATTGTTCGAAAGATTTAATCCAATATTTTTTAAGTTGTTATTTAAAATATTTGCTAAATCATTTATTTTTTTTGCAATAGACTTAATTCCTTTTGGTCCATGATAAACAGCATACATTCCAGCCATAACTGCCAATAAAACTTGGGCTGTACATATGTTTGAGGTTGCTCTTTCTCTCTTTATATGTTGCTCTCTAGTTTGTAAAGCCATTCTTAAAGCTCTATTACCTAATCTGTCCTTTGAAACTCCAATAATCCTTCCTGGAATATGTCTTTTATAAGATGTTTTTGTTGCAAAATAACCAGCATGTGGACCGCCATATCCTAGAGGAATTCCGAATCTTTGAGAAGTACCTACAACGACTTCACAGTTTGATGATGCAGGTTCTTCTAGAACTGCTAATGAAAGAAGATCAGCACCAACTATTAATTTTACATCATTATTTTGAAGTTTATTAGAAATTGTTTTTAAATCATTGATTTTTCCATGCTTTCCAGTCAGTTGAACGTAACATCCAAAAAAACTATCATCAATTTTAACTTTTTCAATATCATCAACAATTACTTTAATTCCTAGTGGTTCAGCTCTGGTTTCAATTACATCGATAGTTTGCTGAAAAGTATCTTTAGAAACAATAAAATTTATACAATTATTCTTTACTTTTTCTCTGGTTCTATTAGCAAAAATCATTGTCACTGCCTCAGCTGCTGCAGTCCCTTCATCAAGTAGTGAAGCATTAGCCATTTCCATTCCTGTTAAATCACAAATTACAGTCTGATAATTTAACAATGCCTCTAATCTTCCCTGAGCTATTTCAGCTTGATAAGGTGTATATGCCGTATAACCAAGACCAATAAAATTTTTAAAATGTTTATTTTTTTGAGATTGTTTAAAAATATGATCTAAAAATTGAGCTTCACTCATTTCATTTTCAAGATTTAAAGCTTTATTCATTCTAATATCATCAGGGATAGTTTGACTAATTAGTGTGTCAATTTTATCTATTCCTAAGAAATCAAGCATATACTTTTCGTCTGAGCTTGATATACCGATATGTCTTTGTGAAAATTTCATATTAAGGATTCAAAATTATTGATAAACTTGAAGCTTCGCAACATAAAAAATAAACGATTTAAAAAAGTTTTTAACTTGTTTATTGACAATTAAGTTATTCTTCTAAAGGCACCACCAGCACCAGCAATAATCACATTAATACCTCGATTATGTGCATTTTTACTATAATCCATCATCTTTTCAGGTGTTCTGTGAGCAGAAACAATTTCAATTTCATAGTCGATATTAAATTCTTTCAAAATATTTTCAGCTTCCTTCATTACAGGATAATCTGATTTACTTCCCATTATGATTCCAACCTTTGCCATATTAAAGTGTTTTAACTTTTATTTTACTCTTAATATAAACTGCTTTGTTATAAGCATCTTCAAATTTATCACAAATAATTGTTATATGCCCCATTTTTCTGTTGGGTCTTGTTTTTTCTTTTCCATAAATATGAACGTGAGTATTTGCCTCATTAAAGGCACTTTCAAGATTTTCATAAAACACATTTCCATCGAAGCCATTATCTCCAACTAAATTTAACATTATGGCAAAGTTCTTATGAGCTGTATTACCGAGTGGTAAATTTAAAATTGATCTTAAATGTTGTTCAAATTGTGATGTAGGACATGCTTCTATTGTGAAATGACCACTATTGTGAGGTCTGGGAGCAACTTCGTTTATTAAAATTTCATCATTTTCAGTTAAAAACATTTCAACTGCTAAAAGTCCAATATTATCAATTTTTTTAGTTGTTTCAATTGCTATTTCTTTAGCTCTCAACTTTAATTCATCTGATATTCTAGATGGACTTATTACAAATTCAACTTGATTAGAGTCAGAATTAAATTCCATCTCAACAGTTTCATAAGTCTTTATATCTCCATTTAAATTTCTGGCAACTATAACTGCAAGTTCTTTTTTAAAAGGCACAAAATCTTCAATAATCATTTCACAATCTGGTAAATCTTGTATGTCACTTTTTGATTTAAGAATTTTAACTCCAAAACCATCATAGCCAAATCTTGTTTTTTTCCATACACAAGGAAAATCAATTTTTCCGTCATTTACATGGTTATTAAGTTCATTAATATTACTGTAGAATTTAAACTCACTAGTTGGGAGATTATTTTCAGTATAAAATTTCTTTTGCTTTGACTTGTCTTGAATGATTGATAAAGTCTCAGGTTTTGGGTAAACTTTTTTTCCAATTTTCTGAAGTTCTGTTAATGCATCGACATTTATATGTTCTATCTCAAAAGTTATAATATCACACTTTTTACCAAATTCAAGAACATCATTATAATTATTTAAATCTCCAACAAAAAAATTGTTTGTTAGGTTTTTACATGGAGAATTTTTATTAGAGTCTAGAACAGAAGTTTTCAGAGACATTCTGTTCGATTCTGATAAAATCATTTTTCCAAGTTGTCCACCCCCAATAATTCCAATATTGAGTTTATGAATTTGATTCATCGATGCAAAAATACACTAATTTATATTCAAATGTCATAATTTATAAATTGGAACTTAATTGGGTATATTTGTTTTTTTATAATCATATGTTAAATATTATATTATTTGGAAAACCTGGTTCAGGAAAGGGTACTCAAGCATCATTGATTAAAGACAAATATTCTTTAATACATATTTCAACAGGTGATGTTTTTAGAAAAAATATGTCAAACAATACTGATTTAGGTCTTTTAGCAAAAGGATATATGGAAAAAGGTGAATTAGTTCCAGATCAGGTCACAGTTGATATGTTAAAAGATGAAATAAATAATTTTATGCCTTGTAATGGATTTATTTTTGACGGTTTTCCTAGAACAACATTTCAAGCAAAGGAATTAGATAATTTATTATTAGAAAAATCATTAAAAATTGATCTAACAATTGCTTTGGATGTTGATAATAATTCACTTATTGATAGACTTCTTGAAAGAGGAAAGAGTAGTGGAAGAGCTGATGATCAAAGCGTTGAAAAAATAAATATGAGACTTCAAGAATATGATAACAAGACTAAGCCTCTAATAGAGTATTATAATGATCAAAATAAGTTTTACTCCATTAACGGTATAGGCTCACTTGAGCAAATTACATCAAGAATAGTAGAGGTTATTGAAGATTACAACAATGACTGAAGATAATTTTGTCGATTACGTAAAAATTCATGTCAAATCTGGAAAGGGGGGAAGTGGTTCGTCTCATCTCAGAAGGGAAAAATATGTAGCAAAAGGTGGTCCTGATGGAGGAAATGGTGGACATGGAGGTAATATAAAATTTATTTCAGATAAAAACTTATGGACACTGTATCATTTTAAATTTAAAAGACATTTCAAAGCTGAAAATGGTCATAACGGAAGTAAATCAAGAAGTTCTGGAGCAAATGGAAAGGATCAATTGATAAAGGTCCCAGTTGGTACTATTGTAAAGGATATAGATTCAGGTGAAATTTTATTTGAATCTATAAAAGATGGAGAAGAGAAAATTGTGGTAAAAGGGGGCAAAGGTGGTCTTGGTAATTGGAATTTTAAATCTTCAACAAACCAAACCCCAAAGTATGCCCAGCCAGGCTTGGATGGTGCTGAAAAAAATCTTTTAATTGAGTTAAAAGTTTTAGCTGATGTTGGTCTAGTAGGTTTTCCTAATGCTGGAAAATCAACTCTTTTGAGTGTAATAACTGAAGCAAAACCTAAAATTGCAGATTATGAATTCACTACTTTGAAGCCTAACCTCGGGATTGTAAAACATAGGGATTTTAACACTTTTGTAGTTTCTGATATTCCAGGTATAATTGAAGGTGCATCAGAAGGTAAAGGCTTGGGTCATCACTTTCTAAGGCATATTGAAAGAAATTCTATTTTGATTTTTTTGGTTTCTTGTGAATCTTCAAATGTTATTAAAGAGTATAAAACACTTATTTCAGAATTAAAAAACTATAACCGTGAACTTTTAGATAAAGAAAGAATTCTTGTTATTTCTAAAAGTGATCTAATTTCTGAAAGTGTTTTAATTGCGATAAAGAATAAATTAAATTCAAATTTAAAAGGAATTACAACTCATTTCATATCATCTGTAAGTAACTCGGGCATTCAAGAGCTAAAAGATTTAATTTGGGAAAAGTTAAATACCAATTAATATAATCATGAAGGGTAAAGTACATTTTATAGCAATAGGAGGGAGCGTTATGCATAATTTAGCTATTACCTTAAAACAATTAGGTTATGAAGTTTCGGGTAGTGATGATAAAATATATGACCCATCCAGATCTCGTCTTGAAAAATATAATCTTCTTCCTAAAGATTTAGGTTGGTTTCCAGAATTAATTGATAAAGAAATTGATTTTATTGTTCTTGGGATGCATGCTAAAAAGGACAACCCTGAACTATTAAAAGCATTAGATTTAGATTGTAAAATTTATTCTTATCCTGAACTAATTTTTGAGTTTTCAAAATCAAAAACCAGAATTACAATAGGTGGAAGCCATGGAAAAACAACAGTATCTTCGATGATTTTACATGTTCTTGATTTCTACGATATAAAAGTTGATTATTTACTAGGTGCTCAGATTGAAGGGTTTGAAAATATGGTTCATATTACTGATGATAATGAGTTTATACTTATTGAAGGGGATGAGTATTTAAGCTCACCTATTGATAATTCTCCAAAATTTCATAAATACAATTCTAACATAGCTGTAATTACTGGAATTGCTTGGGATCATATTAACGTCTTTCCTTCTTTTGAAAATTATATTAGTCAATTTGAAAAATTTATTGAAACAATAACTGATGGTGGTGTCTTAGTATTCAATGAACTTGATGAATTAGTATTAGATATAGTTAACAAGAGTGAGAAAACTATTAGAAAGATTGGATATGGAAAACCTAATTTTGAAATAGTTGATGGAGTTACTTATGTAAAAACAAGTGAAGGCGATGTACCATTAAAAGTCTTTGGTGATCACAATTTGTCAAATTTGTCAGCTGCAAAACAGATATGTGCATTAATGGGAGTTTTTGATGATGAATTTTTTGCAGCAATTGCATCATTTAAAGGTGCCAGTAAAAGATTAGAAACCATTTATAGAGATAATAATAAAATAATAATTAAAGATTTTGCTCACTCTCCAAGTAAACTAAAGGCTACAATAGATGCTGTCAAAAATCAATTTTCAAATAAAAATATTATTGCTGTCTATGAACTACACACCTACAGTAGTTTTAATCAAAAATTTATCAAAGAATATTTAAATTCAATGTCATCAGCTGATAAGAAGATTGTTTATTATGATGATGAAGTATTGAAAAAAAGAAGTGAATTTAAAATTAATGAAAAGATAATCAAAGATTCTTTTGGAAGCGATGATTTAATTGTAATCTCAAAAAAGTCTATGTTAGAGCAAAGTATATCAAAAATTAATCTTTATAACACAGTTTTATTAATGATGAGTTCAGGAAACTTTTCATCTATTGATATGCTTTCTGTCGTAAAAAACAATAATTGATAAATGCCTAGAATTAAAAATATTTTTTTTGATTTAGATCATACTATTTGGGATTTTGAAAAAAACTCAGCACTAACATTTAAAAAAATCTTAAACGATTATCGATTAGATATAAATATTGATGCATTTTTAAAAGTTTATGTCCCAATTAACTTTAAGTACTGGAAGTTGTATCGAGAAGAAAAAATAACAAAAGAGTTTTTAAGGTATCACAGATTAAAATCAGCATTTGATGAATTATCAATTGAAATCTCAGATGAAATTATCAATGGACTTGCTGAGGACTATATTAAATATTTACCAGCAAATCATCATTTAATGCCTAATGCAATTAAAGTTTTAGATTATTTAGTTAATCGATATAATCTTTATATTATAACTAACGGATTTAAAAATGTTCAAAATCATAAAATCGAATCATCTAATATTAAAAAGTATTTTAAAAAGATTTATGACTCAGAATCAATTGGAGTAAAAAAGCCAAATCCAATAGTTTTTAATTACGCTCTTTCTGATTCAAATTCTGTAAAATCTGAATCTTTGATGATTGGTGATAGTTTAGAAGCTGATATTGAAGGCGCATTAAATATTGGTATGAATGCAATTCATTTTATTGCTCATGGAGAAGACCACCATTCAAAATGTAAAATAATACATGATCTAGATGAATTATTGAATTTTTTATAATTTATCTCGATAGTTCAGCTAAAATTATTCCACACGCAACAGAAACATTTAGTGAACCAATTTTTCCTTTCATTGGAATTTTCAATGTTTTATCACAAAGATTTAGAATAGATTTAGAAATTCCTTTTCCTTCTGAACCCATTACAATAGCTGTCTTTTTACTGAATTTAAAATCAAAAATTGATGAATTACTTTTTTCATCAGCACCAATTATTTCAATTTCTTTTTCTTTCAATAAAAACATTGCATCTTTTATATGATCTAGCTTATAGATTGGCAGATTAAATATTGCTCCAGATGAGGATTTAATTGTGTCGCCATTAATTGGTGAGCTTCCAGTTTTTGAAATAATTACACCATCAATTCCAAGACATTCAGCACTTCTAACAATAGCTCCAAAGTTTTTTGTATCAGTAATATTATCTAAAATCAAAAATCTTGTTGCCTTTTTTTCAATTGAATTTTCTAAATCTTGAATGTCAAGTGTTTTTACAGGTGAAATTGATGCTACTATTCCTTGATGATTATTTTTTGATAGCTTGTTAAGTTTTTCTATGGGTACAAATGATATTTTTATTTTTTTTTCAATAATTTTTCTTTTGATATTATCCATGTATTGACTATCTCTATCCATGAAAATTTTATCAATTTGAATATCATTTTCTATAGCCTCAAATACGGCTCTTTTTCCAAAAATTATATCTTTCAATCCTATTGATTTTTATTTAAATGATTAACAAAAGCTATTAGACTTTCTCTATCTTTTAAATTTAATTTATTTTTCTTCCTATAATTTTTATAATCAATGTCAATGAAAATTTTCATACTTGACATTTTTTTGTGAGAAGTTGGTAATTGATAATAGTTACCATTGTATGAAATGTAGTATGAGCTAAAATCTTTCCATTCAGGAAGTTCAGATTTTTCAAAACCAGATGCTGGAGCTGGCGTATTCATTTTTTTAGGAATTTCAATATTCTTTTTTGCATAGTAATACAATTTATAATCTCCTTCAATGTTACATTCGTCAAGAAGAGCAATAATTCTGGAACCATTTATGTTTAGAGAATGTGTTGAATATGTTCTTCCAGATAGCAATACTTTAGCAGTTTCATCTAAATTCAATTCTACAATTTCTTTAGTGTTTTTATTTTGAATCTCAAATTTTTGATTTCCAATATTTAACCTGATTGCAGCAGAATATGTATTTCCATTAGAAAAAATGATTTTTCCATTTTCATATTTATTATTCAAATAAGGACTTCCTTTAACATCAGAATTTTTTCCTTTTGCTAATTCTTTTAATAAGAAATTACCAGATCTATACCAATCACTATCACTTATATCAGTTATTTGGCTATGATTAAATAATCCAAAAAAGAAAAATAACAATACTAGTTTTTTCATCGCCTTCAAATATAATCAAAAAAAAAGCACTCAATTAAGAGTGCTTTCTTTATAAAAAATGTGAAAAACTATTATTTAGTATCCCACCATAATCTAGTGTCTTGGTTATCTGCACCTTGAGCAGCTACAGCAGCATTATAATTAGCTGTGTTGTTTGTAGCTGTGTTAGCACCATAACCATATCTATTTGGAATTCCGTTTCCAGTAATTGCATCAGGAGCAGGAGTAAGAGCTGGATAATCCAATCTTCTTTGCTCAGCCCATGCTTCAAATCCTTGAAGATATAAAGCAATCCACTTTTCGTTTCCAATAGTTTCCATAGATGCAGGAGCAGCAGCAGCAATATATGCAGAAGCATCAGCAGCGCTTACACCCCATTGGTCCATAGAAGCTTGAATTCCTAAACCATACCAAGTTTGAGCATCACCAGGAACACTCCAACCTCTAACTGAAGCTTCAGCCATGTTGAAACAAACTTGAGCATATGTAAATAACATACCTCCAGCTTGAGTTCCATCATAGATTACGCTATCAGAGATGAATGATACAGCAGTTTGTAAGATACCAGGTGTATCGTAACCATAAGGCATACCAGCATATGTTTTACCATCTACTACGTGGTAAACAACAGATGGTCCATCAGCTGGATCTCTGTTTTCATAAGCAGGATTCTTAGTAGCTACAGGCTCGAAATATTTGTGTACTCTAGGGTCAGAATGAGCAACCATGTGATTTAAAAGAATATCACTTGAAGCATAATCTTCTCTAGTTTCAAATCTATCTTGCCATGGATTATCATTATCATCCGAAGATAAGTAAGGATAATGTATGTTTGAAGATACATTTGATACAACACCTGCATTCCAAGCAGCTTCAAAGTTTGATTTAGCAACAGCTGGAGAAACATCAGCAATTCTTAATGCCATTGTCATCTTAACTGTGTTACCAAACTCTCTCCACTTAGCAGCACTTCCATTAAACATGAAATCACCAGATAAACCACCACCGTCTAATAAAGCCATACCAGCATCTAAATCAGCAAAAGCTTTAGTATAGATTTCTTGCATAGTATCAAACTTTGGAGTTAGGTTATCAACACCTTGGTTAGCTTCACTAAATGGAATCATACCCCAGTGATCTGCCATGAATGTAATCATGTAAGATCTAAGAATATGAGCTACACCAATTTGCATTCCAGATGAACCAGAAGCTGCAAATTTAGATGGATCTTCACTTACAAGCTTAATAATTGTATTCAAATCCATTAAAGGACCTGTATACCAGCCATCAAAGTTCCATTGAACATTCTCATATCTAGAATCTTCAGTATATGTAACTTCAGATACATGTTGAGCAAGTAATGTATTATTAACACCACTTACCATACTAGGAATGTTTCTTATAACATTTGTTAACAATGCTCCAGTGTTTGGAGTAGAAACCGCATTTGGATTGACATTTTCGTCACCAAAGTCTACGTTTTCACACGACCAAAACAATACAGAGAATGTTAAAAATAGACCTACGAATTTGTTGAATTTATTTTTCATAACTATTCAGTATTATAATTAAAATTTAAGTGAAACATTTAAACCAACTGATCTAGTAGATGGCATTTGACCACCTTCAGAAGCATATCTACTTCCTGACCAGTTAGATCCCATCTCACTTGGATCTAATCCACCATCCCATTGGCTATTTTCATAAAGTAATCCTAAGTTAGTTCCAATTAACGCAACGTTAACAGCACTGAAAGGTGTGTTTTGTAGCGCAGTTGGGTCTAAAGAATAACCTAATCTAACTTGTCTTAACTTAACAAAAGAAGCATCGACTAACCATAAGTCGTCTCTTGTCCAGTTACCCCAAGCCCATGAGTTTGGATCTTTATAGAAATCTGCAGGACTTCCATCTTCATATACACCTACTTGGTGTACACCACCACCAGCTGATACAGGGTCTCTTTTTGGATTACCTTTATCATTTAGTCCAGCAGTCCATGCATGCATACCAGCTGCAACAGAGAACATGTCTGTTACAGAGTGATATAGTCCACCATCTTGCCAGTCAATACCAACTGTAAGATCCCAGTTTTTATACTGCATAGTAGAAGTAATACCACCTGTAGCATCAGGCATAATGTTACCATGAATTTGATTATTATCATAAGCCATAGTACCGTTAGATCTATAAACTGTATTTCCATTAGCATCTTTTCTACTTCTTCTACCAATTAAAATACCCCACTCTTCACCAACGATTTCTTGTAAGTCCATACTTGACCAAGCTAACCATGAGTTAAGAATAACTCTGTCAATACCTGGGTAAATAAAGTCTACAGTTTTTGTTAATGTAGCGAAGTTAGCTGATAAATCCCATCTGAAGTTATCAGTTAAAACTGGAGTACCTGAAACAGCTAATTCAACACCATCAGATGATGTGATCTTAGAGTTAACAGATAATCTTGAGTATCCCGAAGATGCAGGAGCAGTAACAGATACTGGAAGATTTGAATCTTCTCTATCGAAATATGTGAAATCGATACCAAATCTGTTATCAAAGAATTTTAATTCAAAACCATATTCAGTTTCTTGTCTCATACCACCTGTTAAGTTAGGGTTAGCAAGGGTATTAGGAACTGCCATAGATGGAAGTGATCCATATGATGTTCCAGTTGAATATGTTTGGTTAGTAGCGTAAGCTCCAGGGAAGATTGGAGATTCAGCATATCCAGCTCTAATTTTACCAAATGTTAAACTTGGAATGTCAACTAGTTCACTAAAAATGAAACTACCAGTTACTTGATATGTTTCAATTCTGTTGTTTTCTGGATTTGCAGTAGAACCCCAGTCAAATCTGTAAGAACCATCTACATAAAGTAAATCTTTAAATCCTAACGATACGTTAGCAAATGCAGATCTATATTTAGTGTTAGTTCTACTAGTACTGTAACTTGGCTTGTCTTTAGAGTTAGAGACTACATAGAAGTCAGGAATCTGTAAACCACCAACAGTTCTTGCACTTGTGCTAACCCATTTGTTTTGGTCAGCCGTGTAACCAACAATTGCATTTAAATCTAGATCTTCAGTAATATCTGTTCTATAATTTAATTTAGCAAGTAACTGGTTAAAACTTTGGTTGTAAGATCCTTCACTGTATCCAGGAGTTGTATTTAGTGTGTTAACACCAACATAACTTCTGCTCCAGTTGTGTCTTGTGTAAGCTCTTCTTTTTACCTCAACGTTACCTGTTAACCCATCAGCTAAGTCAATATTGATACCGAAATTACCAGAATAAGTACTATTCTCGTTTGCATTCGTGTTCCAATATTGCTCGAAGTGAGGAGCATCCCAATATTGAGGTCTAGCGTTTCTAGCTGATCTTCTGTTCCATGTATAGAAAGCACCATTGTAGTAATAGTTTTTTTCTAGTCTATCCATATCAAGCTGTCTTTGCCACCATTGGCTAAAGTTAGATGCTAAACTACCATAACCTGAAGACGCATAGTTATCAGTTTGTTGTAATCTTGCATTTAAGCTTGAATAGATTGAAACATTGTCAGTTAAATCGATTTCTCCAGAAATATTTAAATCATAAACATCTCTTTGTGCATTAGGAACTACAGCAGCATTTTGTGAAGCTCTTGCAGTTGCTCTAAAGCTGTAATCTTCACCACCTTTAGCAAATGATAAGCTAGTAGTATTTTTGATTCCAGTTTCGAAGAAATTCTTAACGTTATCTGGGTTAGGAGACCATGGTCTTTGTACACCAAAATCTGGGTGACCAGGAATCCAGCTATCCCAATGTCTTACATTAGTACCATCCATTCTTGGACCCCAAGATTCGTCAGCAGCATAGTAAGGTACAATATGACCATTAAATGCAGCCCATGAAGCAGGATCTGTGTTAGGATTGTAAGTGAAAGTATCCCATGATTGGTAATATCCTCCACCGTACTCGTTTTGGTAATTAGGTAATCTATTAACATTACTAATTACTGTGTTGTGATCGACTGAGATGTAAGTTTCACCTCTTTTAGCCTTTTTACTAGTAATAATTACAACACCACTTTTTGCGTCATAACCATAAAGTGCAGTCGCAGCAGCACCTTTAAGTACTGTAATGCTCTCAATATTATCAGTGTTAACATCAGTAGAATTCATAGGAATACCATCAACGATGTAACGAATGTCTTGCTCACCTCTTAAACGAATCGAAGAAGGCTCGAAAGTTGAACTCGTACCACTAATAACTTGAACACCAGCAACTTTACCAGCTAAAGCTGTTCTTAAGTCGGTTTCTTTAGTTTTAGTTAAATCATCACCCGAAACTTCCTGAGCAGAGAATCCAATGGATTTTGCAGCTCTGGTAATACCAAGTGCCGTAACAACAACCTCTTCAAGAGAGTTGTCAGGAGATAAACTAAAATCTAAAGTTGATGAAGCTCCAACAGTAGCAGTAGCAGATGAGTATCCAACGAAACTAACAACTAATACGTCGCCTTCATTGGCAGAGATAGAGTAAACTCCATCAAAATTAGTTGTTGTACCGGTAGATGTACCCTGAATAACAACAGTTGCTCCTGGAAGAGGAACACCAGCGTCATCAGAAACTGTACCTGAAACTGTTTTTTGAGCAAAGCTAAATTGGAACATCATTATAAATGACATAACCATAGCTCTAAAAAATAGTTTTTTCATAGTTTTTTTAGTTTTGAACCCACAAATTTGTTCATTAATTGTTAATAATGCAAGAAAAAACTTACTTTATTACATAATTTACTGAGGTAGAGCTAATTAACTTTATTGTTAATAACAGATGTACATATGCTTTACAAGGCTACGCATTATACATTATATATATATACCCTGTAATGAATGCATTATATTTTTTTTTACAAACATTTGATTAATTAATAAATTATTATACATTTGCAGCCCTTTAATAGAGGAAAATATGCCAACAATATCGCAATTAGTAAGAAAAGGAAGAAAAAAGATTGTAAAGAAGAGTAAATCTGCTTCATTAACGTCTTGTCCTCAAAAAAGAGGAGTGTGTACGAGAGTTTACACTACAACACCTAAAAAGCCAAACTCAGCAATGAGAAAGGTTGCAAGGGTGAGACTCACTAATGGTATTGAGGTAAATGCATATATTCCTGGTGAGGGACATAACCTTCAAGAACATTCAATTGTTCTTGTAAGAGGTGGAAGAGTAAAAGATCTTCCAGGTGTTCGTTATCATATTGTTAGAGGAGCTTTAGATACTGCTGGTGTAGAAGGAAGACTTCAAAGAAGATCTAAGTATGGAGCAAAAAAAGCTAAGGCTAAGAGTTAATGATGTTCAAGGGTTATGAACCGCTCAACTAAATAAAAATGAGAAAAAGAAAAGCAAAAAAACGACCTTTACTTCCAGACCCAAAATTTAATGACCAACTGGTTACCAGATTTGTAAATAATCTGATGTGGGACGGAAAAAAATCAACTGCATTTAAAATCTTTTATGACGCTCTAGATATTGTTGAGCAAAAAAATAGCACTGAAAAATCTTCACTTGAAGTTTGGAAAGATGGTCTTTCGAACGTGATGCCTCACGTAGAGGTAAGAAGTAGAAGAGTTGGTGGAGCTACTTTTCAAATTCCTATGCAGATAAGACCTGATAGAAAAATCTCTTTAGCAATGAAATGGTTGATTTCGTTTGCTAGAAAGAGAAATGAAAAATCTATGGCTCAAAAGTTAGCTGCTGAAATTTTAGCTGCTGAAAAAGAAGAAGGTGCTGCTGTTAAGAAAAAAGTTGATACACACAAAATGGCGGAAGCGAATAAAGCTTTTTCCCACTTTAGATTCTAAAAAATGGCAAGAGACTTAAAATTTACTAGAAATATAGGTATTGCTGCGCACATTGATGCTGGTAAAACGACTACAACTGAAAGAATTTTATACTATACAGGTGTAAGCCACAAAATAGGTGAAGTTCATGATGGCGCTGCAACAATGGACTGGATGGAGCAAGAGCAGGAAAGAGGTATTACAATTACATCTGCTGCTACAACTTGTACTTGGAATTTCCCTACTGATCAAGGAAATAAAATTGATTCTACAAAACCTTATCATTTCAATATTATTGACACCCCTGGTCACGTAGATTTTACTGTTGAAGTTAACAGATCATTGAGAGTTCTTGATGGTCTTGTTTTTTTATTTAGCGCTGTTGATGGTGTTGAACCTCAATCAGAAACTAACTGGAGATTAGCTGATAATTACAAAGTTCCAAGAATGGGATTTGTTAATAAAATGGACCGTCAAGGTTCTGATTTCTTAAAAGTATGTCAACAAATTAAAGACATGCTAAAATCTAATGCCGTTCCAATTGTATTACCAATTGGTGAAGAAGAAGATTTTAGAGGCGTTGTTGATCTTGTAAAGAATCAAGCAATCGTTTGGCATGAAGAAAATAAAGGATCAACATTTGATGTTGTTGATATTCCTGATGATATGAAGGCTGATGTTGAAAAGTATAGAGCAAATTTAATTGAAGCTGTTGCTGAATATGATGATAATCTGTTAGAGAAGTTTTTTGAAGATCCTGAGTCAATTTCTGAGGATGAAATTCATGAAGCTTTAAGAAAAGCAGCCCAAGACATGAGTATAATTCCTATGGTTTGTGGTTCTGCTTTTAAAAATAAAGGAGTTCAATTTTTACTTGATTGTGTTTGTAGATATTTACCATCACCTGAGGATAAAGAAGCAATTGTAGGAACTCACCCTGATAATGGCTCTGAAATTTCAAGAAAGCCATCAGCAAGTGAACCTTTTTCTGCTTTAGCATTTAAAATTGCTACTGATCCTTATGTTGGTAGACTAGCTTTTTTTAGAGTATATTCTGGTAGATTAGATGCTGGTTCTTACATTTTCAACAATAGATCTGAAAATAAAGAAAGAATTTCTAGAATTTATCAAATGCATGCTGATAAACAAAATGCAATTGACTTCATAGAAGCTGGTGACATCGGTGCTGCTGTCGGTTTTAAAGATATTAAAACTGGAGATACACTTTCAGCTGAAAAACATCCAATTGTTCTGGAAAGTATGGTTTTTCCTGATCCAGTGATTGGTATCGCAGTTGAGCCTAAAACTAAGGCGGATGTAGATAAATTAGGTATGGCTTTAGCTAAATTAGCTGAGGAAGATCCAACTTTTCAAGTAAGAACTGACGAAGCCTCCGGTCAGACAATAATTTCTGGTATGGGAGAGCTTCACCTTGATATAATTGTTGACAGATTAAAAAGAGAATTCAAAGTAGAAGTTAATCAAGGTCAACCGCAAGTTGAGTACAAAGAGGCTGTTACAGCTAGTGCTGATCACAGAGAAGTTTACAAAAAACAAACAGGAGGTAGAGGTAAGTTTGCTGATATAGTATTTACAATGGAACCAACTGAAGAAGGTAAGCCAGGATTAGAGTTTGTTAACAATATTAAAGGTGGTAACATTCCAAAAGAATATATTCCATCTGTTGAAAAAGGATTTAGAGAAGCTATGAAAAATGGTCCACTTGCTGGATTCGAAATAGACTCTCTTAAAGTTTCATTAAATGACGGCTCTTTTCATCCAGTTGACTCTGATTCATTATCATTTGAATTAGCTGCTAAACTTGGTTTTAAAGAAGCTGCGAGACTTGCAAAATCTGTAATTATGGAACCAATTATGAAATTGGAAGTTCTTACACCTGAAGAAAATATGGGTGATATAGTAGGTGATCTTAATAGAAGAAGAGGTCAGGTAAATAATATGGATGATAGAGCTGGATCTAAAGTTGTTAAAGCTGAAGTTCCGCTTTCTGAAATGTTTGGTTATGTAACTTCTCTAAGAACATTGAGTTCTGGTAGAGCTACATCAACTATGGAGTTTTCTCATTATTCCGAAACTCCTAGAAATATTTCAGATGAAGTAATAGCATCAATTAAAGGTAATCAAGAGTAATTATGAGTCAAAAAATTAGGATAAAACTAAAATCATATGACTTTAACTTGGTTGATAAGTCAGCTGAGAAGATAGTTAAAACTGTGAAAACTACAGGTGCTATAGTTACAGGTCCAATTCCCCTGCCAACAAAAAAGAAAATATTTACTGTTTTAAAATCACCTCATGTTAATAAGAAATCAAGAGAACAATTTCAGTTGTCCTCATATAAAAGATTACTTGATATATACAGCTCATCATCAAAAACTATTGATGCTTTGATGAAATTAGAGCTGCCAAGTGGAGTTGAAGTAGAAATTAAAGTTTAATAATTAGAATCATGTCTGGATTAATTGGAAAAAAAATTGGAATGACAAGTCTTTATGATGATAAAGGAAACAACCTTGCTTGTACTATTATTGAAGCAGGCCCATGTGTTGTAACTCAAGTCAAGAATAAGGACAAGGATGGTTATGATTCTATTCAACTTGGTTTTATTGATAAAAAAGAAAACAAGTTTAATAAAGCTGAAATAGGTCATTTTAAAAATGCTAAAACTTCACCTAAACAAAACCTAATTGAATTTAAAAATTTTGAAAATGAATTAAATATTGGTGATGTTGTCAATGTTGATCACTTTAATGAAGGTGAATTTGTTGATGTTTCAGGAACTTCAAAAGGTAAAGGGTTTCAAGGTGTTGTAAAAAGACATGGATTTGCCGGAGTTGGTCAGTCAACTCACGGTCAACATAACAGGTTGAGAGCTCCTGGTTCGATCGGTGCAGCGTCTTACCCTGCTAGAGTTTTTAAAGGAATGAGAATGGCTGGTCAGATGGGTAATGAAAAGGTAACTGTTCAAAATCTCAAAGTAATTAAGGTAGTTCCTGAAAAAAATCTTTTAGTATTAAAAGGTTGTGTTCCGGGTCATAAAAATTCAATTGTTACAATTAGAAAATAATGAAGGTTTCAGTATTAAATATTAAAGGAAAAGAAACTGGTAGACAAGTCGAGCTATCCAAAAAAGTTTTTGAAATTGATCCTAGTGATCATGCAGTATACCTTGATGTGAAGCAATATTTAGCAAATCAAAGACAAGGAAATGCTAAAACTAAAGAAAGAGCTGAAATTAAAGGAAGTACTAGAAAGATAAAGAAACAAAAAGGTACTGGAACCGCTAGAGCTGGTAGTATAAAAAACCCACTCTTTAGAGGTGGAGGTACAATCTTTGGTCCAAGACCAAGAGATTATGAATTAAAGGTTAATAAGAGTGTAAAGAAACTTGCAAGAAAGTCTGCATTAACCGATAAATGTAAAACTAAATCAATTTCAGTCGTTGAAAACATTGATTTTAAGACACCTAAAACAAAGTCATTCAATGATCTTTTAAAAGCATTTGGTCTTGAGGGTAAAAAAACTTTGTTTGTAATGGACGGTGTCAATAAAAATGTATATTTGTCCGCCCGAAATTTAAAGAAATCAGAAGTAGTAACTGACTCTGAAATTTCGACGTATAAAATTGTAAATGCTCAGCATTTAGTAATTGAAGAAAATGCTGTTGAAAAAATACAGTCTAATTTAATATAAGAGATGGAGATCATAATTAAACCTATTATAACTGAAAAAGCTACAAATGATAGTGAACTTAGAAATAGGTATACATTTTTGGTTAGAAGAGCTGCTAATAAAGTTGAAATTAAGAATGCAGTTCAAAAGAAATATAATGTGACTGTTGAAAAAGTTAGAACTCAGATCTATGGACCTGAAAGAAAAACAAAGTATACTAAAAGTGGTATACAACGAACTAAGTCTAATATTAAGAAAAAAGCTATTGTTCAACTTGTTGAAGGTGATTCAATAGACTTTTATAATAATTTATAATTATGCCAATTAAGAGTTTAAAACCTATAACCCCCGGACAAAGAGGAAGAACTGTAAATGGTTTTGACGCTATTACAACTGATAAACCAGAAAAAAGTTTATTGGTTCCTTTAAAAAAGTCTGGTGGTAGAAACAGCCAAGGCAAGATGACTATGAAGTTTAGAGGTGGTGGGCATAAGAAAAAATATAGAATCATTGATTTTAAGAGAGATAGACATGATGAACCAGCTGAAGTTATTTCAATCGAATATGATCCTAACAGATCTGCTTTTATTGCATTAACAAAATTTAAGGATGGTGAAAAGAGATATATAATTGCTCAAAAAGGATTAAAAGTTGGCAAATCTGTTGTTTCTGGTCAAAAAGTAGATCCCTCAATAGGAAATGCAATGCCTTTGTCATCAATTCCACTAGGAACAACTATTTCATGTATTGAAATGACACCTGGAAATGGAGCTGCTTTAGCAAGAAGTGCAGGATCATTTGCTCAACTAATGGCAAGAGACGGAAAGTTTGCAACAATAAAGATGCCGTCTGGAGAAACTAGAATGATATTAGTTGGTTGTTTTGCATCTATTGGGTCAGTTTCAAATTCAGACCATCAATTAGTTGTTTCAGGAAAAGCTGGAAGAACTAGATGGCTTGGACGTAGACCAAGAACTAGAGCTGTTGTTATGAACCCTGTTGATCATCCAATGGGTGGTGGAGAAGGAAGAGCATCTGGTGGTCACCCTAGATCAAAAAATGGTATTCCTGCCAAAGGATTCAGGACTAGAAATAAAAAGAAGTTTAGTAATAAATTTATAATTGAAAGAAGAAAATAAGTTATGGTAGACAATTTGTTCCAGTATATATTACAGAAAATATGGTAGGTCATAAGTTAGGAGAATTTTCACCAACTAGATCCTTCAGAGGTCATGCTGGTGGTAAAAAAGGTAAATAATTATGGGAGCTAGGAAAAGAAATACATCTGAAGCAGCAAAAGAGCTTAACAAGGATTTAGTTTTAGCTAAGCTTAATAATTGTCCAACTTCGCCTAGAAAAATGAGATTGGTTGCCGATCAGGTTCGGGGTAAGAAAGTTGAAAAAGCTCTTTCAATTCTTAAATTTAGTCAAAAGCAAGCTTCTGTAAGATTAGAAAAACTCTTGTTGTCTGCAATTAATAATTGGCAACAAAAAAATCCTGACTCTGATATTGAAAATGAAGAGTTATACATTAAAGAAATTAAAGTTGATGCTGCAGGAATGCTTAAAAGATTAAGGCCTGCTCCTCAAGGAAGAGCTCATAGAATTAGAAAAAGATCAAATCATGTTACTATGATCTTAGGTAATTTAAATCAAAACATTAATTAATGGGACAAAAGACAAATCCAATAGGTAACAGATTAGGTATTATTAGAGGTTGGGAATCCAACTGGTATGGTGGTAAAAGTTTTGGTAATATGATTGCTGAAGATGATAAGATTAGAAAATATATTTTTACCAGATTAGCTAAGGCAAGTGTTTCTAGAGTTATCATTGAAAGAACACTTAAACTACTTACTATAACAATTACAACTGCTAGACCTGGAATTATTATTGGTAAAGCTGGTCAAGAGGTTGATAAATTAAAAGAAGAATTAAAAAAACTTTCAGGAAAGGATGTTCAACTAAACATTGTTGAAATAAAAAGACCAGAGTTAGAAGCTCAACTTGTGGCATCTTCAATCGCTAGACAGATTGAAAATAGAATTTCTTACAGAAGAGCAATTAAGATGGCTATTGCTGCAACAATGAGAATGAATGCTGAAGGTATTAAGGTTCAAATTTCAGGTAGATTGAATGGAGCTGAAATGGCTAGATCTGAAACATATAAAGATGGTAGAATTCCATTGTCAACTTTTAGAGCAGACATTGATTATGCTCTTGTTGAAGCGCACACTACTTATGGTAGGTTAGGAGTTAAAGTTTGGATTATGAAAGGTGAAGTCTATGGTAAGAGAGAGTTATCTCCTCTTGTAGGCTTAAGTTTGGCTTCATCAAAAAATAAGAATAATAAACAAAGAAGAAGATAAATTTTAGATTATGTTATCACCAAAGAGACAGAAGTTTAGAAAAATGCAAAAAGGGAGAATGAAAGGAAACTCCCAGAGAGGTCACAGACTTTCAAATGGTATGTTTGGAATTAAATCTCTTGAATCTAAATTTATTACTTCTAGACAAATTGAAGCTGCAAGGATTGCTGCAACAAGGTATATGAAAAGAGAAGGACAATTATGGATCAAGATTTTTCCAGATAAACCTATAACAAAAAAACCATTGGAGGTTAGAATGGGTAAAGGTAAAGGAGCTCCTGAATATTTTGTAGCTGTTGTTAAGCCTGGTAGAATTATGTTTGAAGTTGCAGGTGTTAGTATTGAAATTGCTCAAGAAGCACTAAGGTTAGCAGCTCAAAAATTACCTTGTAAAACAAAGTTTGTTATTGCTAATGATTATGAACTAGTTTAATATGAAACAAAAAGAAATTAAAATATTAACTGATGATGAACTTAAAGACAAATTAGATTCATTGACTAGTAGTTTATATGAAACTAAAGTGACTCATGCTGTTTCTCCTCTTGAAAACCCATTACAGGTTAGAAACTTGAGAAGAACGATAGCTAGATTAAAGACTGAAATTTCAAAAAGATCTCAAAAATAATTATGGAAAAAAGAAATTTAAGAAAAGAAAGGATTGGAGTTGTTACAAGTAACAAAATGGAAAAGTCTATAGTTGTTTCTGAAGTAGGCAAAGTTAAACACCCAAAATATGGGAAGTTTGTACTGAAAACAAAGAAATATCATGTTCACGATGAAAAAAATGAATGTGGAGAAGGTGATGTAGTTAAAATTATGGAAACCAAACCTATCAGCAAGAATAAATGTTGGAGATTGGTTCAAATTATTGAAAAAGCAAAATAAATGGTACAACAAGAAAGTAGATTATTAGTTGCAGATAACACGGGAGCAAAAGAAGTTCTAACTATTCGTGTTTTAGGGGGTACCAAAAGAAGATATGCTTCTCTTGGTGATAAAATTGTAGTAAGTGTTAAAAATGCTACACCCAATGGTACTGTTAAAAAAGGTCAAGTTTCTACTGCAGTTGTTGTAAGAACTCAAAAAGAGGTAAGAAGAAAAGATGGTTCATATATAAGATTTGATGATAATGCATGTGTTTTACTTGATGCTGCTGGTGAAATGAGAGGAACCAGAGTATTTGGCCCTGTAGCACGAGAATTGAGAGATAAAAATTTTATGAAAATTGTTTCATTAGCACCAGAAGTATTATAATATGAGAATTAAAGTAGGAGATAGTGTAAAAGTATTAGCTGGGGATCATAAAGGTTCTACAGGAAAAGTTGTTAAAGTATTTAGAGCTAAAAATACAGCTTTAGTTGAAGGTGTCAATCTTGTGAAAAAACATAATAAACCAAATGCTAATAATCCTAAGGGTGGTATAACTGAAAAGGAGGCTCCAATAAATTTATCTAATATTTCTCTTGTAACTAAAGATGGTGAGATTACCAGAGTAGGTTACAGAACAGAGAAAGACGGTAAAAAGGTGAGATTCTCTAGAAAATCAAATGAAATTATTTAAGTTATGAGTTACGTACCTAGATTAAAAAAAGAGTATAATGATGTAATTACTAAAAATTTGATGGATAATCATAGTTTAGGTAATATCATGCAAGTTCCAAAACTTAAAAAAATTGTTATAAGTAAAGGTGTTGGTGCAGCAGTTGCAGACAAAAAATTAATTGATCATGCTTTAGATGAAATTTCACTTATTTCTGGGCAGAAAGCAATTGCAACAATGTCAAAAAAAGATATTTCTAACTTCAAACTTAGAAAAGGTATGCCTGTTGGAGTAAAAGTTACTTTGAGAGGTGATAGAATGTATGAGTTCTTAGATAGACTCATAACCGCTGCTCTTCCTAGGGTAAGAGATTTTCAAGGAATAAAAGTTTCTGGATTTGATGGAAGAGGAAATTATAACCTTGGGGTAACGGAGCAAATAATTTTTCCTGAGATTAACATTGATAAAGTTAATAAGATTTCAGGTATGGATATAACTTTTGTTACATCCACTGATGACGATAAATTAGCACAAAGCTTATTAAAGGAATTAGGACTTCCATTTAAAAAAAATTAAACTATGGCAAAAGAATCAATGAAAGCCCGTGAGGTGAAAAGAGCTAAAATGTGTGCCCGTTATGCGGCAAAAAGAAAGGCTTTAAAAGAAGCAGGTGATTATTTAGGGTTACAAAAACTTCCCAAGAATTCATCTCCTGTTAGATCTCACAACAGATGTAAAATTACTGGTCGTCCAAAGGGTTATATGAGACAGTTTGGGTTGTCAAGAGTTATGTTTAGAGAAATGGCTAACAAAGGTTTAATTCCTGGTGTAAGAAAAGCAAGTTGGTAAATAAATTAAAATTATGAATACAGATCCAATCGCAGATTTTTTAACAAGACTAAGAAATGCCAATCGTGCAGGTCATAAGACTGTTATAATTCCTATGTCAAAAATGAAAAAAGAAATTACTCAGATTCTTTTTGATCAAGGATTTATTCTTAATTATAAGTTTGATGATGAGGGAGTTCAAGGCTCGATTAAAATTGCTTTAAAGTATGATAAATTAAGTAAAGAGCCAGTTATAAAAAAATTAGAAAGAGTAAGTAAGCCAGGACTTAGAAAATATACAAATAGTTCCTCCATTCCTAGAGTTTTGAATGGTCTTGGAATTAATATTATTTCAACTTCTAAAGGCTTAATGACTGGTAAAAAAGCATCTAGAGAAAATTTAGGTGGTGAAATAATTTGTAACGTTTATTAATTATGTCAAGAATAGGTAACAGTCCAATTGTAGTTCCAGAAGGTGTTAATGTTGAAATTAACTCTAATGAGTTAGTTGTATCAGGTAAGCTAGGTTCTTTATCTCAGATATTTGATGGAGTTTCTGTTTCAAAAGAAGATAATATAATAACAGTTTCAAGAAACTCAGAATCAAAGGATCATAAATCTAAACATGGTTTGTACAGATCTTTATTCGCAAATATGGTTATTGGTGTTAATGAAGGATTTACAAAAGAGCTTGAATTAGTTGGGGTTGGTTACAGAGCATCAAACAGTGGACAAAAATTAGATATTGCATTAGGTTTTTCTCATAATATAGTTCTTGAGTTACCTTCTGAAGTAAAAGTTGAAACTATTAACGAAAAGGGTAAAAACCCTATAATTAAATTGACGTCTCACGACAAACAATTAGTAGGAATGGTAGCTGCCAAAATTAGATCATTTAGAAAGCCAGAACCATATAAAGGAAAAGGAGTAAAATTTGTTGGTGAGCAAATAAGAAGAAAGGCTGGTAAATCTGCTTAAAAAAATAAAGATGAGTAATAAAATTGCACTTAAGAGAAATAAGATTAAGAAAAGAATTAGAAAAGTTGTTTTTGGTTCTAATGAAAGACCTAGACTATCTGTTTATAGAAGTAATAAGGAAATTTATGCTCAAATTATAAATGATGTTGATAAAAAAACACTCGTTGCTGCATCATCAAAAGACAAAGAATTAAAAATTGAAACTACTAACAAGATTGAAATATCTAAAATTGTAGGTAATTCAATTGGACAAAAAGCAATTAAGGCTGGTATAAAATCAGTTTCTTTTGATAGAAACGGTTATTTATACCATGGTAGAGTTAAATCATTAGCTGAAGGTGCTCGTGAAGCAGGACTTAAATTTTAAAGTTTATGAATAAAAAAAATACTGAATTTGTTAAACCAGGTGGTCTTGATCTTAAAGACAGATTAGTTAGTATTCAAAGAGTTACTAAAGTTACTAAAGGTGGTAGAGCTTTTGGTTTTTCAGCTATTGTAGTTGTTGGTGATGAAAATGGAGTTGTAGGTCATGGATTAGGTAAGGCTAAGGAAGTTTCTATTGCAATCTCGAAAGCTGTTGAAGATGCAAAAAAGAATTTAGTTAGAATTCCTTTATATAATTCTACTATTCCACACCAGCAAAAAGGAAAACATGGTGGAGCAAGAGTTTATATTCAACCTGCATCTGAGGGTACTGGAGTTATTGCTGGGGGTGCAGTAAGAGCAGTTTTAGAATCAGTAGGAATTCAAGATGTTTTATCAAAATCACAAGGATCATCTAATCCTCATAATGTGGTTAAGGCTACATTTAATGCTCTTTTTCAGTTAAGAGATGCTAATAAGGTTGCTCAGGAAAGAGGTATAAGTTTAGAAAAAGTTTTTAACGGATAATTATGAGTACTATAAAGATTAAACAAGTTAGAAGCAAGATTAACAGGCCGATTGATCAGAAAAGAACCCTTGAAGCTCTTGGATTAAGAAAAATTGGTCATACTGTTGAACATAAATTAACTCCTTCTATTGAAGGAATGATAAAAAAAGTTGAACATTTAATAACTGTAATTAAGTAATATGGAATTATCTAATTTATCACCATCTAAAGGTTCAGTTACTACCAAGAAAAAAAGACTTGGTAGAGGACAGGGCTCCGGAAAGGGTGGCACAGCAACTAGAGGACATAAAGGTGCTAAATCAAGATCTGGTTATTCCAAAAAACTTGGGTTTGAAGGTGGACAGATGCCTCTTCAAAGAAGAATTCCAAAATTTGGTTTCAAAAATATTAATAGAGTTGAATATCAACCTGTAAATTTGAATGCCTTACAGTTGTTAGTTGACAATAAAAAAATAAAAAAAGGAACTGTAAATATTAATGTTCTAATTGAAAATGGTTTGGTTGGTAAAAATGACCTTGTTAAAATTTTAGGATCAGGTGAATTAAAGACTGCTCTTAAAGTTGAGGCACACAAGTTCTCCAAATCAGCTCAAGCACAGATAGAAAAATCTGGTGGTGAAGTAAAAGTATTATAGATGTTAAAATTAGTTGAAACATTAAAAAATATTTGGGCTATAGATGAGCTAAAGAATAGAATTCTAATAACTCTATTCTTTCTAGCTATTTATAGGTTAGGAGCACAAGTTGTTCTTCCTGGCGTTGATTATAATATCATTGCTGATGCAAAAATTGCTGGAAGTGGAGGTCTTCTTGGGTTATTAAATGCATTTACTGGTGGTGCTTTTGCAAATGCCTCAGTTTTTGCACTTGGAATTATGCCTTACATATCAGCATCTATTGTTGTTCAATTAATGGGTGTTGCTGTTCCATATCTTCAAAAATTACAAAAAGAAGGGGAAAGCGGAAGAAAAAAAATTACTCAAATAACTCGTTGGTTAACAATTGCAATTTGTGTTGTTCAAGCACCAGCATATTTATATGGTTTAGGTGCTCTTGGTGTTCCTGATGCAGCATTTGTTTTAGGAAAAGGTGTTTCATTTATGATTCCTGCTGTTATAATATTAGTAACTGGTTGTGTTTTTGCAATGTGGTTAGGTGAAAAAATTACTGATAGAGGAATTGGTAACGGAATTTCTTTATTAATTACTGTAGGTATTATTGCATCACTCCCTCTTTCATTTGCTCAAGAATTTATTTCCCAGTTATCTGGTAGCGGAGGTTTATTAATGATTGCAATTGAGTTTGTGATTTGGGTTATTGTTATAGCATTATGTATTCTGTTGGTTTTAGCTGTGAGACAAATCCCTGTTCAATATGCGAGAAGATCTGTTGGTATTGGTCAGAGTAATATGTTTTCAAAGCGTCAATATATACCACTTAGACCATACGCTGCAGGTGTAATGCCTATTATATTTGCTCAAGCCATAATGTTTGCGCCAGCTTATGTTGGTCAAGTTATTGGTGGAACTTTTGGTCAATGGATGCAAGCCTCGTTTTCTGACATGTTTGGCTTAGCTTATAATATTTTATTTGGTTTACTTATAATATTATTTACCTTTTTCTATACAGCCATTACAGTTCCAACAAACAAAATGGCTGACGATTTAAAACGAAGTGGTGGTTTTGTTCCTGGGATTAAGCCTGGAACCGAAACTGCTGATTTTTTAGATAAAATTATGTCCTTGATTACATTCCCTGGATCTATATTTCTTGCATTACTTTCGGTTTTACCTGCTATTATTGTAGCATTAATGCAGATTCAACAAGGGTGGGCATTATTTTATGGTGGAACTTCACTATTAATCATGGTTGGAGTTGCAATTGATACTATTCAACAAATAAATGCATATTTATTGAATAGACATTATGATGGTTTAATGAAATCTGGAAAAACCAGAAGAGTAGCATAAATATGGCAAAACAGTCTGCAATAGAACAAGATGGAGTAATTATTGAAGCATTATCAAATGCTATGTTTAGAGTAGAGTTAGAAAACGGTCATGTTGTGACTGCTCATATTTCTGGTAAGATGAGAATGCATTATATTAAATTGCTTCCTGGTGATAAGGTCAAACTTGAAATGAGTCCTTATGATTTAACAAAAGCAAGAATAACATTTAGACAGTAAATTATGAAAGTAAGAGCGTCATTAAAGAAAAGAAGTCCTGAGTGCAAAATTGTACGAAGAAAAGGAAGATTATATGTGATTAATAAAAAGAATCCTAGATTCAAACAAAGACAAGGTTAATATTATGGCAAGAATTTCAGGAATAGACATACCAAAAGAAAAAAGAGGAGTTATTGCTCTTACCTATATTTACGGCATAGGTAAAAGCAGAGCCCAAAAAATATTGAAAAAAGCTGATGTTAGCGAGGATAAAAAAGTTCATGAGTGGTCTGATGATGATACTGCAAAAATAAGATCTGCAGTTTCAGAATTTACTATTGAAGGTGAATTAAGAGCTGAGAATCAAATTAATATTAAAAGATTAATGGATATTGGTTCATACAGAGGAATTAGACACAGATTAGGGTTGCCTCTTAGAGGTCAAAAAACTAAAAATAATTCTAGAACTAGAAAAGGTAAAAGGAAAACAGTAGCAAATAAAAAGAAAGTAACTAAATAATTCTAATTATGGCTAAAGTAGCAAGTAAAAAAAGAAAAGTAGTTGTTGAGTCATTTGGCGAAGTTCATATCAATGCAACTTTCAATAACATAATAATTTCTTTTACAAATAATAAAGGTGAAGTAATTTCCTGGTCATCTGCCGGTAAAATGGGTTTTAGAGGGTCTAAGAAAAACACTCCCTATGCTGCTCAACTTGCAGCAGAAGATGCTGTAAAAGTCGCTCATGAGGCAGGTCTAAGAAAAGTAAAGGTATATGTAAAAGGTCCAGGAAATGGTAGAGAATCAGCTATTAGGAGTATTCATAATGCTGGTGTGGAAGTAACCGAAATTTTTGATGTTACTCCTATGCCTCACAATGGTTGTAGACCCCCTAAAAGAAGAAGAGTATAAATAAGATATTATGGCAAGATATATAGGTCCTAAAACAAAAATATCAAGAAAATTTGGTGAGCCAATTTTTGGAGCTGATAAATCTTTTGAAAAAAAGAATTATCCACCAGGTCAACATGGTTTAAATAAAAGAAGACAAAAAAAATCAGAATATGCTATTCAGTTGATGGAAAAACAAAAAGCTAAGTTTCTATATGGAATTTTAGAAAAGCAATTCAGAAATCTTTTTGATAAAGCAAGTAGAAGTAAAGGTATTACAGGTGAAGTTTTATTACAACTGTGTGAATCAAGATTAGATAATTTAGTTTATCGTATGGGTTTAGCAAAATCAAGAAATGGAGCTAGACAGCTAGTATCTCACCAACACATTGTTGTTAATGGTAAAGTTTGTAATATATCTTCTAGAATTATTAAAACAGGTGATGTTATTGGTGTAAGAGAAAAATCAAAATCATTAGCAGTCATTGAAGAATCTCTTTCAAATAACGAATCTGTATATGAATGGATTACATGGGATAATAGTAAAATGGAGGGTGTATATAACACCATTCCAACCAGAGATCAAATACCTGAAAATATTAAAGAACAATTAATAGTCGAATTATATTCGAAATAATAAAATAAAAATATGGCAACATTTACATTTCAAAAACCAGACAAAGTAATAATGATTGACTCAACAGACTTCGAAGGAAAGTTTGAGTTTAGACCCTTAGAGCCGGGATATGGCTTAACTGTCGGAAATGCATTAAGAAGAGTTCTTTTAGCTTCTTTAGAAGGATTTGCATTTACATCAGTTAAAATTGACAATGTTGATCATGAATTCACATCTCTTCCAGGGATTGTTGAAGATGTTACTGAAATTATTTTGAATTTAAAACAAGTAAGATTAAAAAGACAAATTGATTCAGTTGACAATGAAACAGTGACTGTTTCTGTTAATACCCAAGATCAATTGAAAGCTGGTGATCTTCAAAAGTTTATTTCAGGATTTCAAATCCTAAACCCAGAACAGGTTATTTGTAACATGGAAAAAAGTGTTAGTTTAAACTTTGAATTAAATATTGAAAAAGGTAGAGGTTACGTATCTGCCGAGGAAAATAAAAAACTAGGAGCTCCTGTCGGAACTATTTTTATGGATTCAGTTTTTACTCCAATTAAAAATGTTAAATATTCAATAGAAGATTTTAGAGTTGAGCAAAAAACTGATTATGAGAAACTTGTATTTGAAATCGTTACAGACGGTTCAATTGAACCTAAGGACGCTCTAACTGAAGGAGCCAAAGTTTTAATTCATCACTTCATGTTATTTTCTGATGAAAGAATTACTCTTGAAGCTGATGAAATTGCTCAAACAGAAACTTATGATGAAGAATCTTTACATATGAGACAATTGTTAAAGACTAGACTTATAGATATGGATTTATCTGTAAGAGCTTTAAATTGTTTAAAAGCTGCCGAAGTAGATACTCTTGGAGATTTAGTTTCTTTTAACAAAGCAGATCTTATGAAATTTAGAAACTTCGGAAAAAAGTCATTAACTGAATTAGAAGAATTAGTTCTTATTAAAGGTTTAAGTTTCGGAATGGATTTATCAAAATATAAACTAGATAAAGATTAATTATAAATTATAATGAGACACGGTAAAAAATTTCCGCATCTTGGAAGAAAAAGAGGTCATCGTAAATATATGTTGGCTAACATGGCATGTTCATTAATTGAACATAAATCAATTAATACAACACTTACTAAAGCCAAGGCTCTCAAGCTTTTTATTGAACCAATAATAACAAAATCTAAGAATGACTCTACTCACAATAGAAGGATAGCTTTCAGATACTTAAGAAATAAGTATGCTGTTACCGAGCTTTTTAGAGAAATTTCTGTAAAAGTTGGGGATAGGCCAGGTGGTTATACTAGAATAATTAAGTTAGGAAATAGATTGGGTGATAATGCCAATATGGCTATGATTGAACTCGTTGATTATAATGATACATATTCAACAACTAAACCTGATTCAAGAAAAAGAAGAAGGAGAAAGAAAAAATCATCTAATGATAATATACAAGATTTGACAACTGATGAAAAATTAGTTTCTGAAGAAGCTCCTGCTGCTGCTGAAGAAGCTCCTGCTGCTGAAGAAGCACCTGCTGCTGAAGAAGCACCTGCTGCTGAAGAGGCTCCTGCTGTTGAAGAAGCTCCTGCTG